>ERZ835109.4-NODE-4-length-276187-cov-9.666888_pt1 | contig 276187 bp, 252 predicted proteins | sample MGYA00519946_ERZ835109 | MGnify/ENA primary metagenome ERZ835109 (study PRJEB31850, sample SAMEA3708771) | human gut metagenome | biome: human gut; feature: human-associated habitat; material: faeces | place: China | collected 2014 ...
AATCAGCGACAACGGCACCGGCATCGAGGCAAAATACATCCCCACAGCTTTCATCCGCCATGCCACCAGCAAGATTCGGACGGAAGACGACCTCACCAGCATCCACACGCTGGGCTTCCGCGGCGAAGCGTTGGCCTCTATCGCCAGCGTGGCCCGCGTCGAAGTGCTCACCCGCACCGAGGCCGACGAGTGCGCTTCCCTCTACCGTATCGAGGGCGGGGAAGAGCAGCCCATCGAGCCGGGTGCGCGAGGCGTCGGCACCACCATCCGGGTCTGTGACCTCTTTTTCAACACTCCTGCCCGGATGAAATTCCTCAAAAAGGATTCCAGCGAGGGTACTTTCGTGGCCGACATCGTGGGCCATGTGGCCCTGAGCCACCCCGAGGTGAGCTTCAAGTTCATCCGCGAAGGCAAACTGCAGTATGTCACCCCCGGTGACGGCCAGCTCCGCAGCGCGGCTTATGCCGTGCTGGGCCGGGAGTTCAGCCGTGACCTCGTGGAGGTTGATAACCGTGAGGGTGTTTACCGGGTCTGGGGGCTCATCACCCAGCCCCGCAGCTGCCGCGCCAGCCGCAGTATGCAGTATTTCTATATCAATGGCCGCTATGTCCGCAACCGCACCATGATGGCGGGCATGGAGATGGCGTTCAAGGGTACCACGATGCAGGGCAAGTTTCCTGGAGGAATCTTGCTTCTTGAGATGCCTGCCGACCTTGTGGATGTCAACGTCCATCCGGCAAAAACAGAAGTCCGCTTTGCCCGGGAAAACGACATCTTTGACCTCATCTACCATGCTGTCAAGCTGGCGCTGAGCCAGCCTGGTACAGGGGAGAGACAGTTCGTCTTTGACAGTGAGAAAGAGAACGATGTATCCAACAAACATGAAAATAGCGGAAATAAAGAAGAAAATGCTGTAAAGAATAATAACTTTACAGGACTTTCGGCAGTGATTTCGGGTCAGGCAGAGCCGGGAAGCCTGCCGCATCCGGAGGAAAAACCTCTCCGCCCAGCGGCACCGGCAGCGTCTGTGACACCCCGCACGACGCAGCCCTCTGCCCCGGAGCGGGACATCCTCCCGCTGCCCGTAAAAGCCCCGGAAAAGGCTGCGCCGGCATCGGAACACACATGGACAACGGTTGCGGCCTTCGAGCCTCTTCCGATGAGCGCTGCCCTTCACAGTCCTGAGCCGCCGCAGAAGGAAAGTGTCCTTGAGCCGCCGCCCTTCCGGGCTGCATCCAGTGAGTCACAGCTGGACATCGAGGCAGACATCGACCTGCCGGATGTCACCCGCGATCACATGGCCGCGTGGGAGCCTGCCCCGGATGAACCGGAGCGTCCGCCGCTGCCGGAGGCTTCGGATGAACCTCAGCAGAGCGCAGCCCCGGAGCAGCTGGGCTTTGACGTTCAGGATGGCCCGGAGCCTCTGCGGTATGTGGGTGAGATCTTCCGCACCTATATCCTCGCGGAGCGGGGCGACGAGATCTGCATCATTGACAAGCACGCCGCCCATGAACGCCAGCTCTTCGAGAAACTGGCCGCCCACTACGGCGATGTCCCCAGTCAGCTTCTCTTGGAGCCGTTGGTGGTGGAGCTCTCCGCCGAGGAAAAGACCGCTCTGCTGACCAACCTCGACCTGCTGGAAAGCGCCGGCCTCGAGGTGAGCGATTTCGGCGGCAGCTCGGTCTGCCTGCGCTCGGTCCCTGCTGATGTGGAGCAGAGCAGTGCCGAAGATTTGTTGGTCGAGCTGGCGGCAAAGCTGGCCCACGGCAGCCGCGACGCGTTGAACGAGTGGACAGAGTGGGTGCTCCATTCCATCTCCTGCCGCGCCGCCATCAAGGCGGGCGACCACACCTCGCCGCAGGAGCTGATGGCGCTGGCCGAAAAAATTCTCTCCGGCGAAGTGCCGCCCTTCTGCCCCCATGGGCGCCCCTGCGTTCTCAAACTCACCCGAAAGGAGCTGGAAAAGCAGTTTGGCCGAATCGTGTGATAAAAATCAGAAGCATCCGGTGCTGGCCGTCGTCGGCCCCACTGCCACCGGCAAGACCGCTCTCGGCGTGGCGCTGGCCGAAGCTTTCGAGGGCGAAGTCATCAGCGCCGACTCGATGCAGATCTATAAAGGATTAGACGTCGGTACGGCGAAGGTCGCGCCTGATGAGACCCACGGTATCCCGCACCATGCGGTGGATATTTTGGAGCCGGATGAGCCCTTCAGCGTGGCGGATTTCGTGACGTTGGCCGGAAAGCTCGAGGCTGACATTTCCGCCCGGGGCCGTCTGCCCATCCTCGTGGGAGGCACGGGTCTCTATGTCCAGAGCTTTTTGTACGGTGTCCGCTTCGCCGCCGAAAAGACGCCGGATGGCCTGCGGGAACAGCTGGCCGCAGAGATGGCGGAAAAAGGCCCGGAGGCCATGTACAAAGAGCTGCAGACTGCCGACCCGGAAGCCGCCGCCACCATCCATCCAAACAATCAGGTGCGGGTCCTGCGGGCGCTGGAACATTTCCGTGCCACCGGCAAGCGTCTGAGCGAGCAAAAGGCCCAGTCACTCCCGCCGGAGCGGCCCTATCGTTCGCTGGTGCTGGGACTGGACTTTCCTGACCGCGCCCAGCTCTACCACCGCATCGACCGGCGGGTGGACAAGATGCTGGACGTCGGCCTCCTCGATGAGGCAAAGTGGGTCTATGACCACCGCCAGACCTACCGCACGGCAGCGCAGGCCATCGGCTACAAGGAGTTCTTCTCCTATTTTGAGGGGACGGCCCCGCTGGATGCCTGCACCGAAAAGCTCAAGCAGGCCTCCCGCAACTACGCCAAACGCCAGCTGACCTGGTTCCGCCATATGGACGGCGTGGTCTGGCTGGACGCCTCTGCGCCGGATGTTACAGCCCGGGCTGTGCAGCTGACCCAAGAATTTTTAGCGAAAGGGTGACCTTTTATGATGGATAGACCACGCTCTGATCCCGGCGCGTCCAGCGCTTTGGGCAAGCTGGCAGGCTTCGTCATCGCCGTCGTGGTGCTGGCGGGCATCTATGTGGGCTATCAGGCCCTGCAGGTGCTCTTCCCGCCCAACACCTACGAGACGGCACTTCTTGCCACCGTGGCGGATACGGTGGACGCCGACGGAGTTCTCCTCTTCGATGAGGTCTATGTTCCCGGCGGCGGAACGCTGGGCTATCTCGCGGCCGACGGCGAGCGCGTCTCGGCAGGGGCTGCGGTAGCGGAGATCTACAGCAGCCCGGAACAGGCGGGCCTCCGCCAGCAGCTCACCAGCCTGAACGACCAGATCGAGCTTCTGCAGCGCTCTCAGAATACCACCGCCACCCAGCTGGATTCCCTGAAAAAAGAGCGGGCTTCCGCGCTTTATGATATGATGGATGCGCTGGACAGCTCTGCCTACGACGAGACAGCCCAGGGCGAAGAAAACTACATCCTCGCTCAGAACAAGCTCTGGGTCATCACCGGTGAAGTCTCGGACTTCTCGGCCCAGATCGCCTCCCTCACCGAGCAGTCGGCACAGGTGCAGGCCCAGCTGGGAGAGCCGACCCAGATCACCGCCCCTCAGACGGGTTACTTCATCCGCAGCTCTGCCACCGGGCGGCTCAACGCCGGGGCAGACGACATCCTCGCACTGAACACCACCGACCTGCAGGCGTATCTGAACTCTGACCCTGAACTGCCGCTGGACGGCTGCGCGGGCAAGATCGTCTCGGGCTTTGCGTGGCGGTACGTCGGCCTCTGTTCGGCCAAGGAAGGGGAAAAACTGCTGGGTGACAACGGCAAGCCCCTGACCCGCTCGGTGAAGATAAAGTTCCCCGGCCAGATGGAAACGCCCCTCAAAGCCTCCGTCTCCGAGGTGACCATCGACGAAGCAACCGGTCTGGCCCGCTTTGTCATCACCTGCGAGATCATCAACGGCGATGTGCTGCGGCTCAACCGGGCCAGCGCCCAGATCATCGTGGGCGAGACCACCGGCCTGCGTGTTCCCATCGACGCTATCCATTATCTGAAAGAGGATGGTACCGAGTCTGAGACACAGGGCGAGAACTATATCCCGGGCGTCTATGTCAAATACGGCAATCTTGCCCGTTTCTGCAAGATCGACCCCGTGGATAATGACCATCCGCTGGTGACGGACGGCGAGTACCGCATCGTCATGCCCAGCAGCTCGGATAAGACAAAAACCGTCAGCGAAGTCCGCCTTTACGACGAGATCATCGTCTCCGGACAAAATTTGTATGATGGAAAGCTTTTGTAGTTATTGACATCTGACGCAAAAAATCAGATAATAGAAAAAGCTATTAGCAACTCTTTTTCACAAAGGGGTGCCAGGCAGCGTGAGCTGCCCGAATGAAAGGAGCAAATTTCTATGTCTTTTGTGGACAGCCTGAAAAAAGGGCTTTTCGGCAGTGAGGACGATTACGACGATCAGTACATGGACGACGGTCCTCAGATGGTGAATAACAACAGCGGTCTCGGCGTCGCAGGCGACGAGGAAGAGGATGAGCCCGAAGCGGGTGCGGCTCCCAAGCGGAACGGCAAGGTGGTCAACATCCATGCTACCACCCAGCTCAAGGTCGTTCTGGTCAAGCCCGAGCACTTCGAGGATGCCAGCACCATTGCAGACCACCTGAACAACAAGCGCACCGTCGTGCTGAATCTGGAATCCACCAACAAGGAAGTTTCCCGCCGTCTGGTGGACTTCCTCTCTGGTGTGGCCTACGCCAACAACGGCCAGATCAAGCGGGTGGCCAACAGCACCTTCATTATTACTCCCTACAATGTAGACATCATGGGCGACCTGCTGGACGAGCTGGAGAACAATGGCGCGTTCTATTGATACCCAGCAAAGTGCCGTGCGGGGCTTCGTCCCGGCACAGAACGATGAGGAACGCTTCCTCATGCGTCATGTCGAGGACCTGGCCCGCGCCGCCTTTGGCCGGGGCATCGCCCGTTATTCGGCGTTTCTGAGCGACAGGGAACAGCAGCTGGCGCAGGCGGCACTCAACCGTGCCGGTGCGCCGGAGGAAAGCTGCCGCTTCGAGGGCGGCTGGCCCGACGCTGAGCGCCGGGTGCTCTGCCTCGAGCCGGAAGACTGCTACCCTGCAAGCCCTGTCTGCTGCGTCCGGCTCAGGTGTCGTGCGCTGGCCGGGGCGCAGCTGCCCGTCCATAAGGACTATCTGGGCAGCCTGATGGGGCTCGAGCTTCGCCGCGAGGCGCTGGGCGACATCGTCCTGCCGCCGGAGGAGCCGGGTACCGCTTATCTGTTCGCGCTGGAGCCTGCTGCAGCCCTTATCTGTCAGGAGCTGCGCAGTGTGGGCCGCACCGAGGTGACGGCTCAGCAGCTGGCGCTGGACGAAGTACCGGAGTTTGCACAGGCAGAGCGCCGGTTACAGACCGCGACCGTATCGTCGCTGCGTCTGGATGCCGTACTTGCCGCCATGCTGCGGTGCAGCCGGGGCATGGCCGCAGAGCTTGTGGCAGCGGGAAGGGTAGAAATCAACCATCTGCCTGTTTCCAGCGCCCATGCGCCGGTATACGAATCTGATGTGTTCACAGTGCGGGGAAAAGGGCGCTTCCGCCTCACAGCCCTGCCGGGCAAGAGCAAAAAAGACCGACAAATCATTGAGTTCTTCCAATATTGAGAAGGACAACTGGATAAAATGGAGGAGATCATTATGCTGACACCGCAGGACGTGCGCTCTGTCCAATTCGAAAAGAATCTCCGCGGCTACCGTACCGAGGATGTTGACCACTTTCTGGATAAGGTAGAACAGCAGCTCGGGCAGGATGCGGAGCAGATGGAGGCCCTGCGCAAGCAGGTGGCCGACCTGACTGCCGAGAACGAGACCCTGCGCCGCAATATGCAGAGCTATGAGGCAGACGGCGATATGCTCAAGAGCGCCCTCATCAATGCGCAGCGCATGGGCGAAAATGTCATCCGCGAGGCCAACCAGAAGGCAGAAGACATCCTGCACCGTGCAAATCTGCGCGGCGACGACATCATCCGGGATGCCAACGAGCTGCTGCAGAAGGCCAGCGACCGCGCCGACGAGATCATCAGTGACGCCAACGACAAAAAGCTGGCCGAAGAGCGTGAGTATGACCGCGTTCGTCTCGAGGTCACCCGCTTCAAGTCCGACGTGCTGAACCTTTACCGCACCCATGTGGAGTCCCTGAGCCGTCTGCCGGAGTTCCAGCAGAAGGAGGAGGCCCCCGCACAGGATGCCGAGGCTGAGCTGCCCGAAACCGAGGATGCCGATACCACCGAGGAAGCAGCACCCGCTGCGGACGCTGCCGAGACGGAAGACGCCGCCCCCGAGAAGGCCAGCGAGGACTTCTGGGAGAAGGACGAATCTCAGCTCAAGCTCGACCCGCCCCCGGCAGACGCCAACGCTGCCTTTCAGGGCGTGAACTTCAGCGAATAATTCCCTAAGCATCGACAGCAAGGCATCATTTGTGTGCCGTAAAGCTGTTTTGATAAAATAAGCGCGTAGCTGCGCTGTTTGCGATTGCAAAACCAATAGAGGAGAGTGTAAAACCAGTGGCTAAGAATAAGTCTCAGTACGACAGTACTCTGAATCTGCCCAAGACCCTGTTTGAGATGCGCGCCGGCCTGCCCAAGAAGGAACCGGTCATGCTCAAGGATTGGGACGACAACGACCTGTACAACCAGCTCATGAAGCACAACGAGGGCAAACCTCAGTTCATCCTGCACGATGGCCCTCCGTATGCCAACGGCAATATCCACATGGGTACCGCGCTGAACAAGATCATCAAGGACATCATCATCCGTGAGAAGAACATGGAGGGCTTCCAGGCTCCCTATGTACCCGGCTTTGATACCCACGGCCTGCCCATTGAGCTGAAGGCCCTGTCCTCCGTCGGCGAGAAGAAGAAGGACATCTCCAAGCTCGAGCTGCGCCAGATCTGCGAGAAGTTCGCCACCGAGCATATCGACATCATGAGCGACCAGTTCAAGCGTCTGGGCGTTATCGGCGATTTTGAGCATCCCTATCTGACCCTCAAGCCCGAGTTTGAGGCCCGTCAGATCGAGATCTTCGGCGAGATGGCCAAGAAGGGCTATATCTACAAGGGTCTGAAGCCTGTCTACTGGTGTCCCGACTGCCGCACCGCTCTGGCTGAGGCCGAGATCGAGTACGGCGAGGACGAGTGCGACTCTATCTTTGTCCGCTTCCACGTCTCTCAGGACCCCAACGGCGTTCTGGCAAAGCACGGCATCCCGATGGAGAAGACCTACTTCGTCATCTGGACCACCACCACCTGGACCTTGCCCGCCAACGAGGCTATCTGCCTGAACGGCCAGTTCGAGTACTCCTTCGTCAAGATCGGCGACGAGTTCCACATCATGGCCACTGACCTCGTCAAGAGCGTCATGGATGCCTGCCACATCACCGAGTATGAGGTGGTGGGTGAGCCTGTCAGCGGTGCAGAGTTCGAGCTGATGCGCTATAACCACGTCTATCTGCCCAAGGAAGGCTGGGTCATCCTCGGCGACCACGTCACGCTGGAAAGCGGCTCTGGCTGTGTCCACACCGCCGGCGGCCACGGCGTCGATGACTTCAACGTCTGCCAGAAGTACCCCCAGATCCCCATCACCGTCCCTGTGGACGACGGCGGCTATCTGACTGAGCAGGCCGGCAAGTACGCAGGCCAGCGCGTCTGGGCTTCCAACAAGACCATTCTGGCCGACCTGACCGCCGCCGGCGCTGTCATGGGCCAGCTGCACATCAAGCATCAGTATCCGCACTGCTGGCGCTGCCATAATCCCATCATCTTCCGTGCTACCGAGCAGTGGTTCTGCTCCATCGCCAAGTTCCGTGAGGACGTCTACAAGGCCATCGACACCGTGACCTGGATGCCGGATTGGGGCCACGATCGTATGCACGGCATGGTGCGTGACCGCAACGACTGGTGCATCAGCCGTCAGCGCACCTGGGGTGTGCCTATCCCGGCCTTCTACTGCAAGAAGTGCGGCGCTTACCACATCACCGACGCCACCATCAAGGCCGTCAGCGACCTGTTCCGCAAGGAGGGTTCCGACGCCTGGTATAAGTACGACGCTGAGCAGATCATCCCCGCTGGTGAAGTCTGCGAGAAGTGCGGCGCTTCCGAGTGGACGAAGGACACCGACATCATGGACGTCTGGTTCGACTCCGGCTCCACCCATGCTGCCGTTCTGGAAGAGCGCCCCGAGCTGCGCTTCCCGGCCGATATGTATATGGAGGGCGGTGACCAGTTCCGCGGCTGGTTCCAGTCCAGCCTGCTGACCAGTGTCGCAAGCAAGGGCTGCGCACCCTATAAGTCCGTTCTGTGCCACGGCTGGGTCGTGGACGAGCAGGGCAAGCAGATGCACAAGAGCGCCGGCAACGGCGTCGAGCCCAGCGAGATCATCAAGGATTACGGCGCAGACATCATCCGCCTGTGGGTGGCTTCTTCCGATTACACCGTCGATGTGCGTGCCGGCAAGAACATCTTCAAGCAGCTGAGCGAGGCCTACCGCAAGATCCGCAACACTGCCCGCTTCATTCTGGGCAACCTCGACGGCTTCGACCCCAACACTGACTGTGTGGCTGACGACCAGCTGCAGGACATCGACCGCTGGGCTCTGGCTGCGCTGGATGACCTCATCGTCAACACCAACGCTGGCTATGCTGTGTATGACTTCAACAAGGTCTACCACGCTGTCTACAACTTCTGTGTCGTGGCCATGTCCAACTTCTATCTGGACGTCACCAAGGATCGCCTGTACTGCACCAACGGCACTGGCCGCAAGGCTGCGCAGACCGCGATGTACAAGATCCTCGTCGCTCTGGACAAGATCATCGCTCCCATCCTCTGCTTCACCAGCCAGGAGATCTGGGACTTCCTGCCCAAGACCGAGGCTATGAACAAGTACGTTGTCTTCGAAGATATGCCGAAGGCTGGCCAGTACGCAGCTGACGATGCCTTCAAGGCCAAGTGGGCGCAGCTCATCGCTGTCCGCGACGAGGTCAAGAAGGTCCTCGAGCAGGCCCGTGCAGATAAGCAGATCGGCGCTTCTCTCGAGGCTTCCGTCACCCTGTACTGCAATGACGCCGTCTACGACCTGCTCAACAGCATCCCGATGGACGAGCTGGCCGACCTGATGATCGTCTCCCATGTGGAGCTGGTCAAGGGTGAAGGCGGCGCAGCCAGCGCCGTCGAGGGTCTGGGCGTTGCTGCTGCACACGCCACCGGCGACAAGTGCGAGCGCTGCTGGAAGTACTCCGCAGACATCGGCACCCACATTGCTCATCCCACCCTGTGCGCACGCTGTGCCGCTGTTGTGGAGGGCTAAACCATTTTGTATCTTTGGCGGCGCACCCGGCGCAAAAGGGGGCGCCGCCTTTTTCAAAAAATCAGGAGAAACTATGGCATATGTCATTCTGAATCTGGTCTGTGTGGCCACGCTGGTGGGCATTGACCAGGCCATCAAGCTCTGGGCTACCCAGTATCTGGCCCCTGTGGAGGCCATCACCGTCATCCCGCATGTGGTGGAGCTGCGCTTCGTGCTCAATCAGGGCATGGCGTTCAGCCTGCTGAGCGGAAAGCAGCTTTTCCTTATCCTCGCCACCAGCGCCGCGCTGCTGCTCGTGGCTTACCTGCTGTTCTTCCGCAGCCGCGGCAAGCTCCTGCAGCAGATCGCTTTCATCCTCGTGCTGGCCGGCGGCATCGGCAACCTCATCGACCGTGTGCTGAACGGTGAGGTCGTGGACTACATCAACCCGCTGTTCATCGACTTTGCAGTCTTCAACTTTGCCGACATCCTCGTCTGCGTCGGTGTAGCGCTCTGGGTGCTGGTCATCCTGCTGGAAGAAGTGGAAGATAAGCCCTCGAAGGAGCAGTAAACCATGGAACAGCGTGAATTTATCGTGGAAGCGGAGGCCGCAGGCCAGCGCATCGACCGCTTCCTCAGCGGGGAGGACACCGGCCTTTCCCGCAGTGCGCTGCAAGGCCTGGTGGCTGACGGTCATGTGCTCTGCAACGGCAAAAGCATCGCCAAGAGCCTCAAGCTCAAGGCGGGGGACACCATCCTGTTGGAAATTCCTGACGCAAAGCCTATCGAGGCTGTGCCGCAGAACATCCCGCTGGACATCGTGTACGAGGACGACCACCTTCTGGTGGTGAACAAGCCCAAGGGCATGGTCGTCCACCCGGCCCCGGGCAACCCGGACGGCACGCTGGTGAACGCCCTGCTCTGGCACTGCAAGGGCAGCCTCTCGGGCATCGGCGGTGAGATACGCCCCGGCATCGTCCACCGCATCGACAAGGACACCAGCGGCCTGCTGGTGGTGGCGAAAGATGACGCCACCCACATCGGCCTGTCCCAGCAGATGGCGGTCCACAGCGTGGAGCGCGCCTACCAGACCGTTGTCTACGGCGGCTTTGCGCAGGACGAGGGCTTTGTGGAAGCAAATCTGGGCCGCTCAAAGACCGACCGCAAGAAGATGGCGGTCTACCCGGCCGGCGAGCCCCACACCAAGTATGCCTACACCGGCTATAAGGTACTGGAGCGCTTCGGCGGCTTCACCCTGCTGGAATGCCGCCTCAAGACGGGCCGCACCCATCAGATCCGCGTCCACATGGCGTCCATCCAGCATCCCGTGGCGGGCGACCCGGTGTATGGTCCCCACAACTGCATCACCAGGCTCCACGGCCAGTGTCTCCACGCAAAGACATTGGGCTTCATCCACCCCATCACAGGGGAACATCTCCGCTTTGACTCGGAGCTGCCGGAGTATTTCACCCACTTTATTGCATCGCTCAGGAGGGGGATTGTATGACGAAACTTCTCGATTCTACGCTCGTACTCTGCGATCTGGACCATCTCCTTTTGGCCGGTGACGGCAACATGCCGCAGGTCGTGCGGGATGTGCTCCAGCTGTTTTCCAGCCGGGGCGGCAGGCTGACGGTTTTCAGCCAGCGTTCGCCCCGGGCCGTCCGCGCCGTGCTGGGTGGACTGCGCCTTGCTGCGCCCGCGCTCACCTGCGGCGGTACGCTGGCCTACCGGTTCTCGGAAGGCAGCGGCCAGCCGCTGTGCAGCTTCGCGGGCTGTGAGGAGTCTATCTTCAAAAAGCTGCCCGCAGCTGTGGGCCTCGGCATTGCGCTGCAGATGGCCGACGGCTCTACCCGTGTGCTGCGGATGAGCACCGCCCTCGAGCGCCATCTGCGCCGGGAGTTCACCCCCTTTACGCTGTGCAGTCCCGCCGACGTCAAGGGCGAGGACGTGCTGCGCATCCTGCTCTATCAGGACCGTCAGCAGCTGCCCATTCAGGCCCTTCTGGAAAAGGCGCTGGGGGACAATGCCGCCATGCTGCGCTCGGAGCGCACCGGCATGGATGTCATAGTGCTGACACCGGGTGCCGTCTCGGCGGAAGCTATGCTGGGCGCGGTCTGTCTGCCCGTCAACTGCACGGCTGACCAGCTCACCGTCGCCGCCGGGTGCAGCCAGATGCTCGAGCTGGTCCGTCAGGCCAAGCAGAGCGTCGTTCCGGCAGATGCCCCGGTGGAGCTGCGCCTTGCTGCCAGCCAGACGACCCTGACCGACCACGACACCGGCGCAGCCGCAGAGTTTTTCTATGGCCTTGTGCGAAGTGCCGAAGCCGCATCGTAAAGATTGTGTAAAGTCTCCTGCAAATTTTCCGCAGGAGACTTTCTTTTTGGAAGGATTTCGAGTACAATGAGAGAAACTATGTTAAGCCCTGGTGAGCGCCGCTTTCTGGCACTGGCGGCAGCAGCGGCGGTCTGCATTGTCAGTCTGGCGTTCTGGTATGCCGTGCCGCCATCCCCGGCGCAGGCTTCGTCAGTGGTGGTCGAGCCTCTGCGGGAGTCCTTCCGCGTAGATCTCAACACCGCCGGGGTGGACGCTATGACCACACTGCCCGGCCTCGGGGAGAAGAAGGCGAGAGCCATTCTGGAACATCGTCTTGCCCATGGCCGGTTCCAGAGCCTCGATGAGGTGGCACAGGTGCCGGGCGTTACGCAGGATATGATAGACGAATGGCAGGGCCTCGCCTATGTGAGCTGAGAGGGGAGACCTTCTCGGGAAAAAGGAGTTATCATGAGTGAAGAGAGCATTTTTATCAACCGGGAATTGAGCTGGCTGGACTTCAACCGCCGCGTGCTGGTGCTGGGCAAGGATAAAAATGTCCCGCTGGCCGAACAGCTCAAGTTTCTGGCCATCTACGGCTCCAATCTGGACGAGTTCTTCATGGTGCGCGTCGGCTCGCTCCAGGAGCGCGCCAACCTCATGCGCGGCAAGAAGGAAAAGCGGGAAAACAAGACGAACATGACGGCGGAAGAGCAGCTTGCCGCCATCATGCCTAAGACCGCTCAGCTCCAGGAGGACTGCGACAAATACTACGCCAAAGCGCTGGAAAATCTGGCCGCCTGCGGCTACCGCAAGGTGGATTTCGACAAGCTGAGCAAAGAGGACGAGCACTTCTGGAAAAAGTATTTCCAGAGCGAGCTTTTCCCCATCCTCAGCCCCCAAATCGTGGACAGCCGCCACCCGTTCCCGTTCCTGCGCAATAAGGAGATCTATCTTGGCGTCCTCCTTCACGAAAAACACACCTCGGAGCACACCCTCGGCATCGTACCCATCTCAAGCCAGATGGAGCGGATGCATTTCGTCCGGAAGGACAATGAGACCTGCTTTGCCTTGACGGAGGAGCTGGTGCTCCATTATGCGGCCCTCATCTTCGGAAAGGAAAATGTGCAGGAAAAGTGCCTCTTCCGGGTCACCCGCAACGCCGACATCGACGTGAAAGAGGGCATGATGGATCATGACATCGACTACCGCGAGATCATGGCCGATCTGCTCAAGCGCCGCCGCAAGCTGGCCGCCGTCCGTCTGCAGGTCATCCCCGCCGCACCGCAGGTCGCTCAGCTGCTCTGCAACCGCCTCGAGCTGACCCACAAGCGGGTCTTCGTCCAGAAGAGTCCTCTTGACCTGAGTTTCTTCTACAAGCTCACCTCCCGCATGGAATCCGACGGCCACCCCGAGCTGTTCTATACGCCTGCCCGGCCTATGCTGCCTCCGCAGGATTACGACCTTGCCGCCGAGGTGGAAAAGCACGATGTGTTGTTGAGTTATCCGTACCAGTCCATCCGCCCCTTTATTGCGATGCTGAAAAAGGCCGCGCAGGACCCCGACGTCATCTCCATCAAGATGACGCTTTACCGCATGGCCCGCGAGTCTCAAATCGTACAGGCCCTCGTGGAAGCCGCCGAGAACGGCAAGGAAGTCGTGGCGCTGGTGGAGCTGCGCGCCCGCTTTGACGAACAGAACAACATCGACTGGTCGAAGCACCTTGAAGAGGCCGGATGTACGGTCATCTATGGCTTTGACGACTACAAAGTCCACTCCAAGCTGACTCTTATCACCAAAAAGAGCGCCCACGGCTACTCCTACATCACCCAGATCGGTACCGGCAACTACAACGAGAAGACCAGTGAGCTCTATACCGACTACTCCTTCATCACCGCCGACCTCGGCATCGGCGAGGAAGCGTCCAACGTCTTCCAGAACCTTGCCGTGCAGAAACTGACGGAAGAGAGCGAAAAGATGCTGGTAGCACCCCTCCGCTTCAAGAGCGTGCTGCTGGATGAGATGGACCGGGTCATCAACGCTGCCCGTCTGGGCCGCCCGGCTTCCATGATTTTGAAGAACAACTCCATCTCCGATAGAGATATTATCCTCAAGCTCGAGGAAGCCAGCTGTGCCGGTGTCCGCATCGACATGATCGTCCGCGGCATCTGCTGCGTCCGCGCCGGTGTGCCGGGCAAGACCGAAAACCTCCACATCCGCAGCCTCGTGGGCCGCTACCTCGAGCATGGCCGAATCTACAGCTTCTATGACGGCGTGAACACCCGCATCTATATCGCATCCGGCGACTTTCTCACCCGCAACACCGAGTGCCGCGTGGAAGTCGGCGTCCGGGTAGAAGACCCCGTGCTGAAGGAGAAACTCGACAGCATCCTCCGCCTCCAGCTCAGCGACAACGTCAACGCCCGCGAGATGCAGCCGGACGGCAGCTACCAGAAAGTCAAGCCCGCCCCCGGCGAGCCGCTGGTGAACAGCCAGATGGGAATGTACGACCTTCTCCGCGACGACTGGACGGCCCGCGACAAAGCGCCTGCACCGGCCTCTGTCGTCGAGACGCCGAAGCCCCAGCCCGTCAAGGCTCCGGAAAAGCCTGCCGCACCGGCAAAGGCGGCACCTCAGCTCGTAGAACTGGAAAAACAGCCAGCACAGCCGGAAAAGGCCGCTCCCGCCCCGATGCCCATCGTCGTCACCGAGAGCCGCCCCCGACGCACCGGTCTGCTGAGCCGCCTGCTCGAGCACTTCCTGAAATAATCCCCGATGCCGCTGGCCTGCAAGGCTGGCGGCATTTTATATTGTCCTGCCGCATACAGTACAGGAAACAGGAGGGACGCCGATGGGGACAAGACAGCATAAAACAAAAGGATGGGTGATTTTTGCGGTGTTCTGTGCTGTCCTGTTCTGCGTGGCCGCTCTGCGGGCCTGTGCCGCAAAAGCCGCGCCCGAGGGCTGTTCGCTGAAACGGGTAAGGCCCGCGCAGACGGCCTGGTTCCCGCTGGGTACGACGGCATGGCGAGTCTCGGACGCCTACGGCTGGCGCACCGACCCCATCACCGGCGAAGAGGTGTTCCATCGCGGCACTGACCTTGCATGTTCGGAAGGTACGCTGGTGCTGGCCGCGATGGATGGCGTCGTCATTGCCGCCCGGCGGAGCGCGACCTACGGCAACTACCTCTGCCTGAGCCACAGCGGCGGGCAGGAGACGCTTTACGCCCATCTGCAATACCTCTTCGTTCGGGCCGGAGAAGTTGTGCAGGCAGGTCAGCCGCTGGGGACAGCGGGGGAGACGGGCCGCTCCACCGGGGCGCACCTTCATTTTGAGCTTCTGGAACAGGGCATCCGCTATGATGCGGGGGCTTTGCTGGGCCTGCCATGAGGCGGCTCGTCCGGCTGGGGCCGCTGGTGTTCCGTGACCCGCTGCTGCTCTGCGGAGCGCTGTATCTGCTGCTCTGGTTCGATGCCAGCGGCTTCCTGCGCATTGGTCTGTGCGCCGCCATCCTCCACGAAATGGGTCATATCTTTGTCTATCTGCTCCTGTTCCGGCGATTTCCCGTCATCGAAGTGACCATGACCGGTTTCTGTATGCGGACATGGGGACAGGCTCTCACACGGGGACAGACGCTTTTTCTGGCCGCCGCCGGGCCGGGGATGAATGCGCTCCTTGCCGCCATCTGGGCAATGAAGATGGAGCAGTGTGCAACCATCCGGGGCAGTGCGTTCCTTGCGGCCAATCTGCTCACCGGGGCGTTCAACCTTCTGCCTATCCCACCGCTGGATGGAGCTCAAATGCTGAGATGTCTGTTGCAATCTTCGCCCAAATAGGGTAAAATATATAAATATGCAATCCGTGTTGTTAAATGGAGGAACTTGATGTTTGATCCGAAACTGAAAGAAGCGCTGTCCCGGGTGCAGAAGCCGGGCCGTTACACCGGCGGCGAACCGGGCAGCGTCTATAAAAATAAAGACGAGGTAGACGTCCGCTTCGCGTTCTGCTTCCCGGACACCTACGAAGTAGGCATGTCCTTTCTGGGCGAAAAAATCCTCTACGAGCTGCTGAACAGCCACGAAAACTGGTGGTGTGAGCGCGCCTTTATGCCGTGGCTGGATATGAAGGCTGAGATGGAGCGCCTGAGCCTGCCCCTCTACACGATGGAGAGCAAAGACCCCCTCACGGCTTTCGACGCTGTGGGCTTTACGCTCCAATATGAGCTGTCCTACACCAACATCCTCGCCATGCTGGATCTGGCGGGCATCCCGTTCTACTCGAAAGACCGCGACGAGAGCTGGCCCCTCATCGTGGCAGGCGGCCCCTGTGCCTGCAACTCCGAGCCCATCGCCGACTTCTTCGACGTCGTCCAGCTGGGCGAGGGCGAAAACCAGCTGCCCGGCATCTGCGCCGAAATCGAAAAGGCCAAGAAAGAGGGCGGCGTCTCGAAGAAAGAGCTGCTGCTCCGCATCGCCAGGATCCCCGGCGTCTATATCCCGGCTTTCTACGACATCGAATACTACGACGATGGCCGCGTCAAGTCCATCACCCCCAACGAGCCGGGCATCCCGGCGGTCATCACCAAGGCCATCATCAAGAACCTGAACGACTTTGCGCCCCCGACCAACTTCGTCGTCCCGATGGTGGGCGCCATCCAGGACCGTGCCAGCGTCGAGGTGCTGCGCGGCTGTGTGCGCGGCTGTCGGTTCTGTCAGGCAGGCTTCCTCTACCGCCCCATGCGCCAGCGCGACGCCAGCCTGCTGAACAAGGCCGCACAGGACCTCTGCGCCAACACCGGCTACGAGGAGCTGAGCCTTTCCAGCCTGTCCACCTCTGACCACAGCCAGCTCGAAGAGCTGCTGGACGATTTGAACGAGTGGGCGCCGAAAGAGCACGTCAGCCTGTCGCTGCCCTCTCTGCGGATGGACAACTTCTCCCAGAGCCTCATTGAAAAAACCACCAAGGTGCGCAAGAGCGGCCTGACCTTTGCCGCTGAGGCCGGGACCCAGCGCCTGCGCGACGTTATCAATAAGAACGTCACCTGGGACGAAATCGAAAAGACCTGCTCGCTGGCCTTTGCCAACGGCTACACCTCCGTCAAGCTCTACTTCATGATGGGCCTTCCCACCGAGACGATGGAGGACATCGAGGGCATCGCCGAGACCGCTCAGAAAGTGGTCGATTTGTTCTACTCCAATCCCAAGCACGCCAAGGGCCGCGGCGTGCAGGTGACCATCAGCTGTGCCTGCTTCGTGCCGAAGCCCCACACCCCTTTCCAGTTCGTCCCGATGGATACCGAAGAGATGCTGCAGGCCAAGCAGAAGCACCTGCTCGAAAGCGTCCACAGCCGCAAGATCAAGGTCAACTACCACGACAGCACCACCAGCTTCCTCGAGGGCGTCTTTGCCAAGGGCGACCGCCGCTTGGCTCCCGTCATCCTCGAGGCCTACAAGCGCGGCTGCTATTTTGACGGCTGGGAAGAGTGCTTCAAGTACGACACCTGGATGCAGGTCTTCGAGGACATGGGCATTGACCCCAAGTTCTACTGCCAGCGCGCTATCGGTCTGGACGAAGTGACTCCGTGGAGCCACATGGACTACGGCATTACCCACGAATATCTGGTGCGGGAGTACAACAAGGCCCTCGCGGCTCAGACCACTCAGCCCTGCAACCGTGCCTGCCACGGCTGCGGCGCAAACCATCTGTTAGGAGGACCGTGCTTTGACTACAGTAAGGATCTCGTTTAAGAAGATGAACGAAGCCTCCTACATCTCCCTGCTGGATATGCAGCGGGTGATGCAGCGGGTGCTTAAGCGCAGCGGCCTGCCGGTATGGCATACGCTGGGCTTTAATCCCCACATCTATATGACCTTTGCCTGCCCGCTCTCGCTGGGGCAGGAGAGCCAGTGCGAGTGCGTGGATGTCAAGACCGAGGCCGAAAACCCCGATTTTGCCCAGTGGCAGACGGCGCTGAACGCCATCATGCCTGCCGGAATCGAGGTCTACTGCGTGGAGCCGGTGAAGATGAAGGCTGACGCCATTGCCTACGCCTGCTATCGCATCCGCTACCCGGCGGACGCCGCGGAAAAGCTTGCACAGTATAACACCCTCGACAGTGTGCCGGTGGAGAAAAAGAGCAAGCGCGGCGTCAGGATGGTCGAGATGAAGGAATATGTCCCCACTCTCGAGCTTGAGACGGAAGGGGAGAGCGTAAGCTTTGCGGTCTGCCTGCCTGCCTCGCAGGACCTGAACCTGAACCCCTCGCTGCTGACGGCGGCGCTGGAAGCAAAATTCGGCGCCCCGGCGGCAAACGCCTCTATCCTGCGCACCGAATTTCTGACGGCAGATAAGCGGAAGTTCGAGTAAGAACGGTCTATCAAAGCCAGAACGAAAATTTTTGCATAAATTTGCCCGAAACGCTTGCTTTTACGGGCGGTTTGTGCTATCCTATTAGGGCGTTAGTGTCCGCTGAGACCACAGCGGGGTTAATGACAAGTATTTATCATTAAACGGGCGGTCCTCTGACGGCTATGCCGTGCATGAACGTCTAAAAACAAATGGAGGATTCAAAAATGGACGCACTGAAGATTATTTCTGAAGGCAGCATCAAGGCTGAGAAGCCCCAGTTCAACGTCGGCGATACCGTCCGCGTTGATGTTCGTATCAAGGAAGGCGAGCGCGAGCGTATCCAGGCTTTCGAGGGTACCGTCATTGCTAAGAAGCACGGCGGCGTCGCAGAGACCTTTACCGTTCGCCGCGTTTCCTACGGCGTCGGCATCGAGCGTGTCTTCCCCATCAACAGCCCCTTCGTCGAGAAGGTCACTGTTGTCCGTAAGGGCAAGGTCCGCCGCGCAAAGCTGTTCTACCTGCGTGGTCGTACCGGCAAGGCTGCCAAGGTCAAGAGCGATATTTGATGATTCCCCGTTTCAAAGCGGGAGAAAAGGGGACAACTCGTTTGTCCCCTTTTTTCTGTTATACGGCGCTTTTGGAGCAGAGACAGAGAAAATAAAAACGGGCAGAAGCCCGGATAAAGAGGTGCATCGGATATGGAACAGTCACAGCCTGCTGTCCGTGGTCAGGGCCTGCTGGAATGGTACGAAGCGCTTATTTCGGCGGCGCTGGTGCTGGTGCTGGTGTTTTCCTTTTTCTTCCGTATCATTCAGGTGGACGGCGAGTCGATGGTGCCTACGCTGGAAAACGGCGATAAGCTCGTCGTCTGGGGCGCAGGCTATGAGCCTCAGCGGGGCGATGTGGTCATCGTGGACAGCTACACCAGCTATGGCCGCCCCCTGGTCAAGCGCGTCATCGCCAAAGGCGGCGACACCATCTCCATCGACTATGCCACCGGAACGGTAGAGGTCAATGGAAAGGTGCTGGAAGAGGATTACATCGCAGAGCCGACCTATCTGGGCTATGATGTGGAGTTCCCGTACACTGTGCCTGAGGGGACGGTGTTCGTGATGGGAGACAACCGCAACGCCTCGCTGGACAGCCGCTCGAGCTATGTCGGCTGCATCGACGAACAGGATATACTGGGCAAAGTGCTGCTCTGCTTTTTGCCCATTTCGGATTTTGGAGTGGTAAAATGAACAATCAGGACACCCGGTTTGCAAACCAATATGCCATCCAGTGGTTCCCGGGCCATATGGCCAAGACGCTGCGGATGATGGAGCAGGAGATCCAGCACGTTGACGCAAGCCTTGTACTGCTGGACGCCCGCATCCCGCTGTCCAGCCTCAACCCGGAGATCGAGCGCATCACGGCCCGCAAGCCCAAGCTCTATGCGCTGAACAAAGCGGACCTCGCCGACCCCGCCGTGACGGAAGAGTGGATACGCTACTTCCACGAGGCGGATGCGGGCTGTGTCGCCATCAGCGCCAAGCAGAAAGGCGGCGCGAACGCCGTCAAGGCCGCGATCGAAAAGGAACTGTCCGGCCTGCTGGCACGCCGCCAGAACCGCGGCATGGCCGGTGCCAAGACGCAGGTCATGCTCTGCGGCATCCCTAATGTGGGCAAATCCACCTTCATCAATACCTTCGCAGGCTCTGCCCGCGCCAAGGCAGCTGACCGTCCCGGTGTGACCAAGGGCAAGCAGTGGGTCAGCACCGAAAAGTTCGACCTGCTGGATATGCCCGGTGTGCTCTGGAAGAAGTTCGATTCTAAGACCATCGCCTCAAATCTGGCCTTCATCGGCTCCATCAAGGATGACATCCTTGATGTCGAGGAGCTGGCCATGAACCTTTTGGATGAGGTGCGCCGCAACTATCCCGACCTCGTGGCCCAGCGCTACAAGCTGGACGCCGAGACGCTGGCTCTGCCGCCCTACGAGCTGATGGAAGCCATCGGCCGCAAGCGCGGTCTGCTGGTGCGGGGCGGCGAGGTGAACACCGAGCGCTGTGCCGTGATGCTGGTGGATGAGTTCCGCGCCTGCAAGTGGGGCCGCATCTCCCTTGAGCGCCCGCCCCAGCGGGACGACATGGCCGACTTTGCCGAGGAGGACGAGGAATGAAGCGCCGGACGGATAAGGAGATCTCCGCGCCGCTCTACGCCTACGATGCCGACATCCGGGCGCAGTATGGCTGTTTTGCGGGCGTAGACGAGGCAGGCCGCGGCCCGCTGTGCGGCCCGGTCTGCGTGGCCGCCTGCATCCTTGACCCCGAGGCTCCGGTCTACGGCATCAACGACTCCAAGAAGCTGAGCGAGAAAAAGCGGGAGGCTCTTTTCGACCAAATCGTCGAAAAGGCATTGGCTTACAAGATCGTCTTCATCGGCCCCGACATCATCGACCGCGACAATATCCTGAATGCCACCATGGGCGGGATGCGTCAGGCCGTGGAGGGGCTGGACATCGTGCCGAATCTTGTCCTTGTGGACGGCAACCGCATCCCGGCCGGGCTGACCATGCCCGCACAGCCGGTGGTGAAGGGCGACGCCACCAGCGCCAGCATCGGCGCAGCGTCCATTCTGGCCAAAGTCAGCCGTGACCGCTATATGCTGGAGCTGGACAAGCAGTATCCCCAGTATCAGCTGGCAAAGCACAAGGGCTACGGCACCAAGCTCCACTACGAGCTCATTGCCCAGTACGGCATTCAGCCGTTCTACCGCCGCAGCTTCCTCAAAAAGCAGGGCTACTGGCCCGAGGGCAAGTGATGGACCGGGCCGGGACTGGCCGCAGGGGAGAGGCAGCCGCCGCGCGTTTCTACGAGAAACAGGGCGCGGCCCTCATCACCCACAATTATCACACCCGGATGGGGGAGATAGACCTCATCCTGCGGGAACCGGACGGAACACTGGTGTTCTGCGAGGTAAAGACCCGCGCCAAAGACTCTCTGGATACCCCCGCTGCGGCGGTCAACGCCGCCAAGCAGCGCCGTATCATCGCATCCGCCGCATGGTATCTCCAAAGCACCCATCAGAGCGACGAGCCGGTGCGTTTCGACGTGGCCGAAGTCGTCCCTCTTGACAGCGGGCGCTGGATGGTACATATTATAAAGGGTGCTTTTTGCGCGAAATAGCAGGAAGTGCCGGTGGGAAAAGGCAGAAAACGGCTCTGGGCCGCTGCCGCACGACGAGGCCAAGTGATGGGCCTTCTGGCAAAAAGGAGCGATAACGATGGAATTTTTCAGCACGAGAGACCATTCCCGCATTGTGACCGCCTCTCAGGCGATCGCACAGGGCCTGTCGGATGAGGGCGGCCTGTTCGTCCCGGAAAGTTTTCCGCAGGTGGACGTGGAGGCATTGTGCCAGCTGGATTATCCGGAGCTGGCCGCTGCCGTCGTCAGCGAATATCTGACCGATTACTCGAAAGACTTCCTCGCTGAGGCCACTCGTACGACTTATGGTGAGGCCTTCGGCGGCAAGGCCGGTCATCTGGCCCCGGTGGAGGGCGATACCTATGCCCTTGAGCTGTGGCACGGCCCGACCTGCGCCTTCAAGGATTATGCTCTTCAGCTGATGCCGAAACTCCTCGTGGAGGCAAAGAAGAACCTCTCCCGCACCGAAAAGACCCTCATCCTCGTGGCGACCAGCGGCGACACCGGCAAGGCCGCGCTGGACGGCTACCACGACATCCCGGGCGTCGAGATCGCCGTGTTCTACCCCACGGGCGGCACCAGCGAGATCCAGCGTCTGCAGATGGCCACGCAGGAGGGCGCAAATGTCGCCGTCTATGCCGTGCGCGGCAACTTCGACGACGCCCAGACCGGCGTGAAGAAGGTCTTCGGTGATAAAGCCATTGCGGCCAGACTGGCCGAGCGGAACATCCGTCTTTCCAGCGCCAATTCCATCAACTGGGGCCGCCTCGTGCCGCAGATCGTCTATTACTTCGCCGCTTATGCCCAGCTGCTCAAGGCGGGAAAAATTGCCTTCGGCGACAAGGTCGATTTCTGCGTCCCCACCGGCAACTTCGGCGACATTCTGGCCGGTTATTACGCCAAGCAGATGGGCCTGCCCGTCGGCAAGCTGGTCTGCGCCTCCAACCAGAACAACGTCCTGACCGACTTCCTCTCCACCGGCACTTACACTGCAAAGCGGGAGTTCTACAAGACTACTTCGCCCAGCATGGACATCCTCGTGTCCTCGAACCTTGAGCGCCTGCTCTACCACGTCACTGGCAGCGATGCCGAAGTGGCCGGCCTGATGAAGAGTCTGAACGAGACGGGCCGCTACACCGTCCGTCCCGAGACGCTGAAGGCCATTCAGGAGAGCTTCGACTGCGGCTGGAGCAGTGAGGAACAGGTGGCAGGGGAGATCCGCGCCCGCTACGAGAAGGACGGCTACCTCTGCGATACCCATACGGCGGTGGCTTTCCATGTTGCCACTCAGAAGAAACGGGACGGCGTGCCGATGGTGGTGCTTTCCACCGCCTCGCCCTTCAAGTTCCCGCGCAGCGTGCTGGAAGCTCTGGGCCACACTGCCCCGGAGAACGACTTCGAGGCCATGCAGGCGCTGGAAGAGGCTACCGGCCGCACCGCTCCCGCAAGTCTCGCCGTCCTGCGGCAGAAGGCCGAGCGGTTCAGCACCGTCATCGACCCGGCTCAGATCGCGGAGGTGGCGCTGGGCTGTCAGGCATGACGAAAACCAGAACAGGAGTAAATAAACTATGGCACTTTTTGTGCTTGGCGATACCCACCTTTCCCTGGGCGGCTCCAAGCCGATGGACGTTTTCCCCGGCTGGAACGGCTATGTGGAACGGCTGGAGGCCAACTGGCGCAAGCTCGTAAAGCCCGAGGATACCATTGTCCTTGCAGGCGACATCAGCTGGGCCATGCGTCTCACCGATACCCGCAGGGATTTCGAATTTCTGCAGCAGCTGCCCGGCCAGAAGCTCATCATGAAGGGCAATCACGACTATTGGTGGACCACCGCCAACAAGATGAACGCCTACCTGAAAGCCGAGGGCTTCGATACGCTTCACATCCTGCACAACAACTCCTACTCTGTGGAGGGCTACGCCATCTGCGGCACCCGGGGCTGGCTGTTCGATGTGGGGGAGCCTCACGACGAAAAGGTGATGAATCGGGAGATAGGCCGCTTGAAGATGAGCCTCGACGCCGCAGAACCCGGGCTGGAAAAGCTGGTGTTCCTGCATTACCCGCCGGTCTACACCGGCACCAGCGCCCCCGAGATCGTGGCGACACTGAGAGCCTACGGCATCAGGACCTGTTACTACGGCCATCTGCACGGCAATGCCATCCGCTATGCGGTGCAGGGTGATGTGGACGGCATCCGCTACAAGCTTGTCAGCGCTGATGGTCTGCGGTTCTGCCCCTACCGCATCAACTGAGGCAGAGACCAGAAAAGCAGAAATGACAAAAAGTCAAAATTTGGGGTGGCAATTCTATCACGACCGTGCTATAATAAGTTGTGACGCGATTGTTGCACCCAATTTGAGCGCGCGCGTCCCCGCATTTCGCAAACAGCAAGGACGCGGTGCGCGGTTGCAGGCGGCAGTTTTCCCGCTGCCCCAACGCAATAGAATATTTGAGTGGAGGATACACAAATGAATTTCATCAAGTGCGAAAAGCTCGAGAAGAGCATGGCAGAGCTGCAGTTCTCTATCGACGCTGAGGCCTTTAAGGGCGCAGTGGCCGATGTCTTCAAGAAGGAGGGCAAGAAGTACTCCGTGCCCGGCTTCCGCAAGGGCAAGGCTCCCCGTTCTCTGATCGAGAAGATGTACGGCGCTGATGTCTTTACCTATGATGCCATCAATGAGCTGTTCCCCGCTGCTTACGAGGCAGCTGTGAAGGAAGCCGGCATCGAGCCCGTTGGCCGTCCCGAGGTTTCTGTGGATGCTGCCAGCGAGACCGAGGGCGTGACCCTGACCGTCAAGGTCGCTGTGATGCCCGAAGTCAAGGTTGGTAACTACAACGGTCTGACCGTTGAGAAGACTGTCCATACTGTTACCGATGAGGCCGTCGATGCAGAGCTGAAGCGCGTGCAGGAGCGCAACGCCCGTGAGCTGACCCGTGAGGGTGCTGCTGAGAATGGCGATATCGCTGATATCGACTTCGAGGGCTTTGTGGACGGTGTCGCTTTTGAGGGCGGCAAGGCTGAGCACTACAACCTGACCCTGGGCAGCGGCTCCTTCATCCCCGGCTTCGAGGATCAGATCGTTGGCCACTCCGCCGGTGAGGAGTTCGACGTGAACGTCACCTTCCCCGAGGAGTATCAGGCTGCTGAGCTGGCTGGCAAGGCTGCTGTCTTTAAGATCAAGCTGCACGAGGTCAAGTACAAGGAGCTGCCCGCTCTGGATGACGAGCTGGCTAAGGACTGCTCCGAGTACGACACTCTGGACGAGTTCAAGGCTTCCATCCGCAAGAACAACCAGGAGCAGCTGGACAAGCAGGATGACCTGGCTGTCGAAAACGCTCTGGTCGATCAGGTCATCGACGGCATGGAGGCTGAGATCCCCCAGGCTATGTACGATACCCGTATGGACGAGATGGTCAATGACTTCGCCTTCCGTGTGGAGCAGCAGGGTCTGCGCCTGGAAGACTACCTGAAGTATATGGGCCAGACCATGGATCAGTTCCGTGCTTCCTTCATGCCTCAGGCTGAGAAGCAGGTCAAGATTCGCCTGGCTCTGGAGGCTGTTGCCGCTGCTGAGAACATCGAGGCTTCCGAGGAGGATGTCTCCGCTGAGATCAAGCGCATCGCTGACCAGTACAAGATGGAAGAGGACAAGGTCCGTGAGCTGGTCAACGTTGACGACCTGAAGAAGGATCTGGCAATCAACAAGGCCATCGACTTCATCAAGAGCCACGCCAATATCGTGGAGAAGGCCGCTGAGGCTGAAAAGACCGAGGACGCTGAATAATCCAGCTGCCAAGGCCGCAATTTGCAGGAAACGCTGTTTGAAGCGTACCCTGTAAACAAAGGTTGTTAAAATTGACCGATACGGCCCTGTTTCTTTTGCCGTATCGGTCAATTTTGCAAATAGAATCATTTTTCGTATCAGGAGGCGAACTTTATGAGTTTTGTTCCTTACGTTGTCGAACAGTCGGCACATGGTGAGCGTTCCTATGATATCTTCTCCCGTCTGCTGAATGACCGCATCATCGTTCTGAGCGAGGATGTCAACGACACCTCCGCAAGCCTTGTGGTGGCGCAGCTGCTGTACCTGGAAGGGCAGGACCCGGACAAGGATATCAGCCTGTATATCAACAGCCCCGGCGGCTCCATCAGCGCGGGCATGGCCATTCACGATACCATGCAGTATATCAAGTGTGATGTCTCCACCATCTGCATGGGCATGGCCGCTTCCATGGGTGCCTTCCTGCTGGCAAGCGGCACCAAGGGCAAGCGCTTTGCCCTGCCTAACTCCGAGATCCTGATCCATCAGCCGCTGATCGGCGGTCAGGGCGGCGGCCTTTCCGGCCAGACCACTGATATCAAGATTCACGCTGAGCACATGGTGTATATCCGCGATAAGATGAACCACATGCTCAGCGAATACACCGGCCAGCCGCTGGAGAAGATCCAGCTGGACACCGAGCGCGACAACTATATGACCGCGCTGGAAGCCAAGGAATACGGCCTGATCGATGAGGTCATCGCCCACCGCTGAAACTGAACGGCGCGGGGGAGAGCCCTGCGCGCAAAGACCCAGAATAAGGAATAACAGTTATGGCAAACAACAATTCCGGCAAAAATGAAAAAGACCTGGTGTGCAGCTTCTGCGGCAAGCATCAGGACGAAGTGGAACGGATGATCATCGGCCCCGGTGTCAACATCTGCAGTGAGTGCATCGGCCTGTGTCATGATCTGCTCTCGGATCAGCCGGAGCACCCGGAAGCAAACGGCCGCCCGGGCCGCGGCGCAAGCCGTACCCGGATGCAGGCTGTGGATGGTCTGGATATCAATATCCTGACCCCGGCTGAGATCAAGAACGGGCTGGACCAGTATGTCATTGGTCAGGATGAGGCCAAGCGTGTGCTGGCGGTCTCCGTTTACAACCATTATAAGCGCATCCTGAGCGGCAAAGGTGCGGATGTGGAACTGCAGAAGTCCAACGTTCTGCTGCTGGGCCCCTCCGGTGTCGGCAAGACTCTGCTGGCTCAGACCCTGGCCAAGATGCTGGGGGTGCCCTTCGCCATTGCGGATGCCACCACCCTGACCGAGGCCGGCTATGTGGGTGAGGATGTGGAGAACATCCTGCTCAAGCTGCTTCAGGCGGCGGATTTTGATGTGCAGAAGGCACAGGTGGGTATCATCTACATTGATGAGATCGACAAGATCACCCGCAAGAGCGAGAATCCCTCCATCACCCGTGATGTGGGCGGCGAGGGTGTGCAGCAGGCGCTGCTGAAGATCCTGGAGGGCACCGTGAGCAACGTGCCGCCCAACGGCGGCCGCAAGCACCCCCAGCAGGAGTTCATCCAGATCGATACCACCAACATCCTGTTCATCTGCGGCGGTGCCTTTGATGGCCTGGATAAATACATCCTGCGCCGCACCGATCGCTCTGCACTGGGCTTCGGCAGCAGCCTGAAGGACAACTCCGAGGATGCCCAGCGTGCCCTGCTGCGCAAGGTGGAGCCTCACGATCTGGTCAAGTTTGGCCTGATCCCCGAGCTGATCGGCCGTCTGCCGGTCATCACTGTGCTGGACGATCTGGACGAGGATGCACTGGTGCGTGTGCTCAAGGAGCCCCGCAACAGCCTGGTCAAGCAGTACAAGGAACTGCTGAGCATGGACAGTGTAGAGCTGGAGTTCACCGACGAGGCCCTCCACGCGATCGCCCGCAAGACCATTGAGCGCAAGACCGGTGCCCGCGGTCTGCGCAGCGTGATGGAAGGCATCCTGCTGCCTGTCATGTATGATGTGCCCAATGACCCCACCATCATCCGTGTCACCATCGACAAGGACACCGTGGAGGGCGGCGAGGCCCATCTGGAATACGGCGCTGTGCGCAAACGGTATAAGAACCAGACCGCCCTGAGCTGATATCTGCACTCTGCAGACAGCAGGGAAGGGATGCCCTGCCAAATGCTTCGGCTTTGGCGGGGCTTTTTTTGTAATTTGCTTGTTTCGCGCCCGGAGTTGCGGTATAATATTAAAGTCTGGATGACGGTGGTGGGAGAACTCTCTGGCAGGAACTCCTGAAACACCCGGCATCGGATACTGTGGGAAATTGGAAGTACGATAAAGGAGTGTGTTTTTCAATGGCAAACTATCTTGAGATGAATCGTGAGGAGCTCACTGCCGAAAAGGCAAAGCTGAATGAGCAGTACAAAAAGTTTCTGGCCATGAACCTGAAGCTGAACATGGCCCGTGGCAAGCCCGGCCCTCACCAGATGGATCTGGCAATGGGTCTGCTGCAGATGAACGATTACACCACCGACGCAGGCACCGATGCCCGCAACTATGGTGATCTTGAGGGCCTGCACGAGGCTCGCGTCCTGTTTGCGGATGTGTTCGGTGTCAAGCCCGAGGAAGTGTTCGTGGGCGGCAACTCCAGCCTGCAGCTGATGTACAACCTCATCAACATTGGCTATGTGTTCGGCTTCCCTGAGTCTCCCTGCCCCTGGTCTCAGGTGGAAAAGCGCAAGTTCCTCTGCCCGGTGCCCGGCTATGACCGCCACTTTGCCATCACTGAGGAGTACGGCTTTGAGCTGATCAGTGTGCCCATGACCCCCAATGGCCCCGATATGGACATTGTGGAGAAGCTGGTGGCCGAGGATGACACCATCAAGGGCATCTGGTGCGTGCCCCAGTATTCCAACCCGGATGGTTATACTTACAGCGATGAGACCATTGACCGGATGGCCAAGATGAAGACCGCTGCTCCTGATTTCAAGATCTTCTGGGATGAGGCTTACATCGTCCACCACCTGACCGAGGAAATCATCGAGACCCCTGTTCTGTTGAACGAGAGCAAGAAGTACGGCACGGAGAACCGTGTGTTCATGTTCACCTCCACCAGCAAGATCACCTTCCCCGGTGCAGGTGTTTCCGCCATTGCATGCAGTGTGGACTCCATGAAGTATATCTGCAAGCGCTTTTCCGTGATGATCATCAGCTATGATAAGATGAACCAGCTGCGCCATGTCCGCTTCCTGAAGAACAAAGAGGGTGTGCTGGCCCACATGGCAAAGCACCGCCGCCGCCTGATCCCCTGCTTTGATGCGGTCAAGACGGCCTTTTCCGAGGAGCTGACTCCCTGCGGCGACATCGCCCACTGGACGAACCCCAAGGGCGGTTACTTCATCAGCCTGTACGTTATGCCCGGCTGCGCCAAGCGTGTGGCCCAGCTGTGCAAGGAGTGCGGTCTGACCCTGACCGGTGCCGGTTCCGCTTATCCCTACCACAAGGACCCGCAGGATTCCCACCTGCGTATCGCGCCCACCTATCCCAGCCTGGACGAGGTGGAGACCGCATCTGATCTGCTCTGCGTCTGCGTAAAGCTGGCAGTCATCGAAAAGCTGCTGGCCGAAAAAGCAGAGTAAGGGTTTTATTCTGCAAAAAATCTCCTCCGTGCAGAGGTTTTTCTGCGCGGCGGAGGTTTATTATATTTTGGAGGTTTCCTGTTTTTTATGAAGACGAAAGGCAAAGCATGGCAGCTTGTTGTCACAGTGCTCCTGATCGCCGCGTTTGTCTACACGGCATTCTTTGGTGTGGCAGTCAAGTACGGTGATGTGACCAAGACCTACATCAAGGGAGCGCAGGATATCCGCTTTGGCGTGGATATCAAGGGCGGTGTCAACGTAACGTTTGCCCCCTCGGACAACTACGATGCCACCGATGATCAGTTGGACGCTGCCCAGCTGGTCATTGAGAATCGTCTGGTCGGCCTGAACGTGACCGACTACGAGCTGTATGTGGATTATGACTCCGACCGCCTGATCCTGGAGTTTCCGTGGCAGTCCGGTGAGACCGATTTTGACCCCGAAGCCGCCATTGAAGAGATCGGCAGCACCGCCTACCTGACCTTCCGCAAGGGGAGCAGCGCAGACGGTGAACTGATCCTGGACGGCTCCATGGTCGAGAGCGCCGCTGCTCAGTACGGCCCGGTGAGCGGCAGTACATCCGAATATTATGTGGCCCTCAAGTTCAACGACGAGGGTGCCAAGGCCTTCGGGGATGCCACCACGGAGCTCTACCAGAGCAGTGGAACCATCAGCATCTGGCTGGATGATCAGAACGTGAGCACGGCAACGGTCAATGCGGCCATCACCGATGGTGCCGCCATCATCACCAGTTCCGCGTCCAATCCCTTCACGCAGGAGGACGTGGTCAAGATGGCCCGCCAGATCAATTCCGGTGCACTGCCTTTTGCCCTGACTGTGGACAGCTATTCCACCGTCAGCCCCAGCCTGGGCGAGAACAGCCTGAGCGCCATGGTGCTGGCCGGACTCATTGCCTATGCCCTCATCGTGGTGCTGATGACTCTGCTGTATCGTCTGCCCGGCTTCCTGGCCTGCATTGCACTGGCCGGTCAGGTGGCGGCAACGCTGGCCTTCGTCTCCGGCTATTTCCCGGTGTTTGAGAGCTTTACCCTGACTCTGCCCGGCATCGCGGGTATCATCCTGGCCATTGGTATGGGCGTGGATGCCAACGTCATCACCGCCGAGCGCATCAAGGAGGAGCTGAACAACGGCAAATCGCTGGATGGCGCGCTCAAGAGCGGCTTTGCCCGTGGCCTGACCCCCATCATTGATGGCAACGTGACCATCGTCATTGTGGCAATCGTGCTGATGGGTGCCTTCGGCCCCTCGGACGGCCTGTTCGCCAAGGCCCTGCACTTTGTGTTCTTCGCCTTTGGGCCCTCCACCGCAGGCACCATCTACGCCTTTGGCTACACGCTGCTGACCGGCGTTCTGCTGAACTTTGTGTTCGGCGTGTTTGCCACCCGTGTGATGATCCGCGGTGCAGCCTCCATCAAGGCCCTGCGGAATCCCTGGCTCTATGGTGCTGTCAAGCCCGGCAAGGAAGTCAAGGAAAAGAAGCCCATCGACTTTGTGGGCCTGCGCAAGCGCTTCCTGACCATCTCCACCTGCCTGATGGCGGCCATCATCCTGTGTGCTGCAGTGTTCGGTGTCCGGCTGGATACGGAGTTTACGGGCGGTGCCATGATCACCCTGAGCTATCAGGGTGAGATCAGCACCTCCGAAGTTCAGAAGACCGCCTCCACCGCACTGGAAAACAACGGCCTGACCCTGCAGACCGGCGAGAATGTCGCCACCGGGGAGCAGACCCTGAAGATTTCCATGCCCGGCAACGAGACCGTGACCACCGATCAGGTGGAGAATCTGCTGACCTCCCTGAACGAACAGTACCCGGACAACGCTTTTGCCCAGCTGTCCCTGAGCAATGTCAGCGCTGCCATGGGTACCAAGTTCCTGCAGAAGAGTCTGGTGGCTGTGGTGTTCTCCCTGCTGCTCATCCTGCTGTATATCGGTTTCCGTTTCAAGAAGATCGGCGGCGTGACCGGTGGCCTGATGGCTGTGCTGGCCCTGCTGAACGACCTGATGGTGGTGTTTGGCACCTTTGTGCTGCTGCGCACCCCGCTGGACGGCAACTTTATTGCCGCCATGCTGACCATTCTGGGCTACTCGATCAACGATACGGTTGTGGTCTATGACCGCATCCGCGAGAACCGTGCCCTGATGGGGAAAAAGACCCCGTTCGAGGAGCTGGTCAACCACTCGGTCAACCAGTCTGCCCGCCGTACCATCATCACTACGGTGACCACTGTAATGGCACTGGGTGTGATGTGCGTGGTCTCCAAGCTGTACGGTCTGGACAGCATCTTTACCTTTGCCTTCCCGCTGATGATGGGTATGCTGAGCGGTGTGTATACCTCGCTCTGTGTTTCCACCTCCGCCTGGGTGCTGTGGAACGACCGCAAGAGCAAAAAGGCTGAAACCAAAAAAGCCTGACCGTGTTTTGCCCGACAGGCCAAGAACCAACATCAGGAGGAACGATTTATGAAATGTCCCTATTGCGGCGATGAGGAATCCAAGGTCATCGATTCCCGCCCGACCGAAGACGGTGAGCGGATCCGCCGCCGCCGTGAGTGTCTGCGCTGCCGCATGCGGTTTACGACCTATGAAGTGGTGGAGACCGTCCCGCTGATCGTCATCAAAAAGGATAACTCCCGTGAGCCTTTTGATCGTCAGAAGCTGCTCAACGCAATGCTGCGGGCCTGCGCCAAGCGCCCGGTGAGCTACGATGCACTGGAACGGGCTGTCAGCAGCATTGAGCAAAGCCTGATGAGCTCCTATGACCGCGAGGTGTCCAGTGTGCGCATTGGTGAACTGACCATGCAGGAGCTGAAAAAGATCGATGAAGTGGCCTATGTCCGCTTTGCTTCGGTTTACCAGCAGTTTGCCGATGTCGAGAGCTTTTTCACGGAGCTTAAAAAACTGATGGGCGACCGCAAAGAGAAAAACTAAGGTTCCAGCGTTAAAAGCCAGACTTTTTCGTGAACTTCACGAGAAAGCCTGGCTTTTTGTTGTGCTCACCTCAACTGTTCAGCTCAGTACAAATACCCTCAAAGAATACGATGGGAGAGCCAGGCCAGGGTCTCTACCTGAACCTGTGCCCGGCGCAGTTCCCCGAAGGCTTCCTCGGGTGCATTCAGTTCCAGATGGCCATCGGCGGCGCGCAGGGCGGCTTCCAGCTCCGTGAAGTCCTGCGTGCGGAGCAGGTGGTTCATGCCCTCCCGCATGGTGTCGCAGAGCTCGGCTCCTTCGGCCAGTGCCTGCCGCGCACCGGTCAGATCGCTGTTCCGGATATCTTCCATGGCAGTGTCGATGTCATCGGAGATATCTTCCGCGAATTGCTGTACCCGGAAGCTGCTGTAAAAGGCTGCCGTCAGCAGCAGGGCTACGATGCCAATACAGACGTAAATACGTTTCATGCCGAACCTCCTTGCCGGAGCCCCGCCGTTTGGCGTGGCTCCTTTTTCAGCAGAAAATAATCCTCGGTATCGTTGCCCGCCAGGATCAGGATCTCTTCCAGAAGCAGACTGTTGGCCTGTGCGGTGCGTTCCAGCCATGCGGCATCCTTGCCGCAGGTGGTCAGGTTTTCGGCAAGCACCTGCCCGTCCAGCACAAAGGGGATGGTGGCCTGCGCCCGCTGTACCCTTGCCCCAAGGTCGGCCAGGGTGGCTGATTCCTTTTCCGGACGCAGAGCCACCGAGAGACTGCCGTTGGTCTCCACGACCGCATAGGAGACATCCCGGGGGTCGAACACATCTTTGCCGCGCAGCGCCTCCATCAGATCGGCGGCAGTCAGGCGCAGGGTGCGCAGGGCATTCTGATCGATCTCACCGTTCAAGATAACAGTTTTGGGCCGCCCGGACATCAGGTTGAAAAAGCGTTGGCTCCTGAAGCTGAGGATCGACCCCAGCAGCTCCAGCGCCGCAATGAGAAAGAGGGGGATCAGACTGGCTGTGACCGGTACTTCTTCAGATTCAATGGAGATGGAAGCCAGATTGGAGATGAGGATGGTGGATACCAGTTCCTCAGGCTGCAGTTCCCCCAGCTGACGTTTGCCCATCAGCCGCATGGCAAACAGGACGCAGAGATAGATCAGGATGGTACGGAAGATTAAGAGTTTCAAACCGGAACACCTCCCAGCGTATAACCACCGCCCCGGCGGACAAGCTACCAGAAAGGGGGCGGCAAAATGGAACAGCTTTCCAGCCATCTGGCGGCAAATCTTGCGGAGCTCAACGCTAGGTTTGGCCGATCGGCAGATTTTTATGCGAAGGAGCTTGAGCTTTACCACTGCAAAGGAGCCATCGTTCTGTTTGATGGAATGGCCAGCCTGAAAGGGCTGTGGCAGCTGCTGCTGGATGCCGCCAGCCGCCGCACACCGCCCGGCCCGGCAGAACAGCTGACCGGGGAACAGGTGTTTGCACTGTTGTTTGAGCACTCCGCACTGCCCGCAGAGCCTGCCCCTGTGGAGGACTGGGATGCCCTGATCCGGCGGCTGACGGCGGGCATGGCAGTGCTTTTGCTGGACGGATGCGCAAAAGGTATCGCCTTTTCGGTGCAGAGCCTGAACGCCCGCTCGGTGGATGAACCGGCAGGGGAGGGAAATCTCCGCGGCTCCCGGGAAGGCTTTGCGGATCTGCTCCGGGTGAATACCAGCCTGCTGCGGCGGTGCTTCCGCAATGATGCTCTGGTCATCGAGATCGATCAGGCCGATTGTGAGATGAAAACGGAGTATGCTCTCTGCTACTGCCGGGATACGGCAGACCCCAAAGCGCTGCAAAAGGTGCGGCAGACTTTACAGCGGGCCAGGCCGCAGCTGCTTTTGGATTCCAGCTACTTTGTGCCATGGCTCTTTCCCTGTAAGATCCGCACATTTGCTCCTGTGAGCTATACCGAACGGCCTATTGTGGCAGCGGCAAAGCTGCGGGAAGGGAAATTCGTCATTCTGGTCAATGGCAGCCCCTCAGCGCTGATCCTGCCCACCCTGTTCTGCGAAAACTTTGAATGCCTGGATGACTATGCAGGAACGGCCTATTTTGCATCCTTTCTGCGGGTGCTGAAATATATCTCGTTCTACCTGAGCATTTTCCTACCGGGCGTGTTCGTCTGCTGGGCAGTCTACCTGCCAGAACTCCTGCCGCCCCAGCTGCTGTTCAAAATCGAGGCCGCCGAGCAGGCAACGCCGCTGCCGCTGTTTGGGGAAATGCTTCTGGTGATCCTGATGCTGGAGATCATCCGGGAGGCTGGCCTGCGGATGCCCCAGACCCTGGGGCACTCTGTCAGCCTGATCGCGGCCCTCATCATCGGGGATGCCGCCATTGCCGCCGGACTGATGAGTACGCCGGTCATCCTGACCGCCGCTGCCGCGTCCATTGCGGTGTTTGTCACGCCCTCGCTGTATGAGGTGGCAACCGTTCTGCGGCTGGTGGTGCTGCTGGCAGCAGGGGTGGCTGGCCCGGTGGGACTTGCCGCCTGCGCACTGGGCGTGTTATTTGGGCTGACCCGGGTCTCGGCGCTGGGTGTGCCCTACCTGCGGGATGCCGTATTTCCCGAGGTGCCGCTCTCGCCGGACGGTGTGACCCGGCGCAGCTACTCAAAACTTTCCTGGCGGCCCTTTACCATTTGGCAAAAACGAGGTGGTTGAAGTTGGAACGATCCTGTTTCTCTGAAAAAACACTGACCTTGAGTGTGCTCACAGCAGAGTTCGCTCGGTGTGTGTTACAGACGGGTGCGCCTGTAACAGCCCGCAGTTTTCTGCTTCGCGGCCTGCCCATGACACTGGCGCTGGTTCTGATCACCGCCCTGACAGCCGGGGCAGAGCAGCGCGCAGACAGTTTTTGGGGTACAGACTTGCGTTCCCGGGTAGTCTGCGGAGGGCTGGGACTCTGGTTTGTCTGGGAGGCTGTGGAGACCTTCCGTCAGGCGCAGGAGCTTTGCTGGGGGAATTTTTCTTCCATGGCCATGCTGGGGCTTCTCCCGCTGCTGCTCTGGGCAGGATGGAAGCTGGAACCTGCCGTACTGGTCCGCTGTGCGCCGATCCTGTGCTGGGCGGCGGCGCTGGCGGGTTTGCTCTGCCTGCTGGGGCTGAATGGCCAGTTCCACTGGGAAAGTCTGATGATGCAAGCTGATGCTCAACCGATTATCCTGCCTCTGTATCCGGAATACTTTGCCCTGCCGCTGTTCTGCCCGGCAAAGCAGGTGCGGTGCGCTGTCTGGCTTCCGGTGAAAGCTTTTATACTGGCTGGCAGCTTTGCGCTCTGCACGGAACTGGTGTTTGGGGCGGGGAATGCCCTGCCCGGCATCGAGCTTTTACGGGCGGGCAGGCTGGGCAGCATCTCCCAGTTTGATGCCCTTGTGCTGCTGGTCTGGTTGGCAGCGGCAATGTTCCGGTTCTGCGTGCTGGTGCAGGTGGTGCGTCAATTGGCCGGCCGGCTGTGGGGCAGGGCTGCGCCTGCGGAGGAAAACGCATGACGGGCCAACAGCGTGCCCTCCGGTGGCTGGCGGCAGGGGTACTGGCGCTCTGGTGCGGGGGATTTTTGCGGGCAGAGAACACCGAAAAAAGCATGGTGCGTGCCCTGCTCCTGACTCCTCCCACAGTGGTGGCACAGAGTTGGACAGTGGGTCTGCTCTACCAGTTTCCGGAAGCCGCCGCCGATGCTTCTGATGCCGCCGCAAAGGTACAGCTCTGCACAGGGCGGGGAAACACCCTGCAAACGGCTCTGACGGAAGCCGAGCGTGGCCTGCCCCGTAAAGCAAGCTACCGGCTGTGCGAGTATCTGCTTTTGAATGCCGAAACAACTTTAAAAACCATTCGACAGGCGGAGACCGTGTTGAAAGAGGAGCCGGTGCAGGGCTTGTCTGCCCGGGTCCTCTGCATGGATCTTTCCGGAGAAGAACTGGCCGCAGCAGACGGAGAAAACGAACTGTTCCCGGAACAGCTTTTGCAGGCCGTGAAGGAAGCCGCACCGCAGGCTCCGCACCTATACGAGAGCCGGAACGCTCTTTTGGCCCCGGTGCTTATCCTGACGGATGGTGCCATTGAAAATGCGGAGGAAATGCTTCTGCTCACCGAAACAGGGAACACCCGGCTCACCCCGGCAGAGAGCCAGATGGCACAATTGCTGCTGGGTCAGAGCGGAGAACACACTTTTCCGCTGGGGAGTGGGCAGGTGACGTTCCGGCGCTGTGTGGTATCGGTGGAAGCCGTAGAAGATGGCTTTGCCGTGACCCTGACCGGCCAGCGCAGGGCGGGCACAGCTCTGCCCACAGCAGCACAGTGTGCGGCACTGGAGCAACTCTGCGTGCAGACCGTTCAGCGCTGCTGGGAAAACGGGTATGATCTGCTCTCTCTGGGAGCAGTCCGGGCGCTGAAGCAGGGAACAGGGCGAGAAGCGCTGACAACAAAAAACGCCTGCCCGCAGGTGCAGGCAGACGTGAGCTTTTTGCAGTTTTAGTGGGCGGTCTCAAAAACGATGGTGATGGTGGTGCCAACGTTCACTTCGCTTTCCAACTTGATGCGGGCGTTGTGGATGCGGGCAATGTGCTTGACAATAGCCAGCCCCAGACCGGTGCCGCCGGTGGCCTTGCTCCGGCTCTTATCCACCCGGTAGAAGCGTTCGAATACGCTGGACTGCGCGTCTTTCGGGATACCGATGCCGTTATCCTTGACGGTCAGGGTACAATGGCCGTCCCGGGTGCAGGAGGTGATGAGCTGGACCTTGCCGCCGGGGCGATTGTAGCGGATGGCGTTGTCGCACAGGTTCTGGCACAGCTCATCCAGCTGATCCCGGTTGCCAAGTACTCTGGCGCTCTCGCCCAGATAGGTCAGGGAGATGAAGGAGCGCTGCGCGTTCAGTTTCTGACGTTCCACACAATCCTTGGCCACGTCCAGCAGATCGACCGTTTCCATGTCGGGCTGGGCATGGATCTCGCTGACGCTATCCAGATGCGACAGCTGCAGGATGTCGTTCACCAGCTGGATCATCCGGCTGGCTTCTACATGGATCTTCCGGCCAAACTCGGGCACATCGGCGGGTTTGGCAATGCCGGTCTCAATGAGCTCCGCATAGCCGGAAATACTGGTCAGTGGCGTTTTCAGCTCGTGGCTGACGTTTGCCGTGAAATCCTGCCGCATCTTCTCGTTGTTTTCCCGGAGCAGCCGGTCAGAGTGGATGCTCTCAGCAAAGGGGATGAGTTCCCGGTAGGGAACGTTTTCCTGAATGTGCTCAAGATCATCCGTCATTTTCAGAATGGGCTGGACAAGACTGCGGGTCAGCAGCCCGGCAATCAGCGCTGCGGCACCCATCATCAGGATGCAGCTCAGGATGATGGCGGGCAGGGCCGCGTCGTAGATCGACCAGATGGTCTCAGAATCCTGGGCCACACGCAGGATATCGCCGCCGGGCAGCAGCATGGCGTAATAGTAGGTCTCGTACCCCATGGTCTGGGAATCGCGGCAGTTACGGCCTACACCCTCCCGCATGGCCTGCTGGATCTCCGGGCGGGACAGGTGATTTTCCATCTGCTGGTCAGTGGCGGATTCGAACACCACACTGCCATCTGCCGCAATCAGGGTAATGCGCAGGTCTCCGTTGACGAACACGGAGAGCTGATCCGGAGAGGAAAGCTGCTCGTATCCGGCGGAAACCAGATCGGCCTGATGCTCCAGTGAAGTCCACGCCTGTTCCCGGAACGCTTTGTGAAAAACGAAGAGACAGAGCACGGCGGTGCAGACCAGACCGACGAAGCCCATGAAAAACAGCCGGTAACTGATTTTTTCTTCCATGCTCTGCGGTTTCATTCTTCCTCGCCCTCCTCACTGTCGGCCAGCTTGTAGCCGACCTTGCGCACGGTGCAGATATATCTGCCCGCGTCCCCCAGCTTTTTGCGCAGGGTGCGGATGTGCATATCCACGGTGCGGCTTTCAACAGAAATATCGGTGCCCCATACCACCTGCAGAATGGTCTCGCGGGTCACAACAAGGTTCGTGTTTTCCAGCAGCAGGCGCAGCAGACTGTATTCCTTGTAAGTCAGGTCAATATGGGTGCCGTTCACAGTCACGCTGTGGCGGGCGTTGTCCAGCAGGATCTCATGGAAAGCATAAACATTCTGCTTTTCCTCGGGGGCAGAGCGGCGCAGGGCGGCCCGCACCCGGCTCAGAAACTCCATGATGCCAAAGGGTTTAGTGATGTAATCATCTGCACCGCAGTCCAGCCCGCGCACGGTATCCAGCTCGCTGGATTTTGCTGTGACCATAATGATGGGCAGGCGGCGCAGAGCAGGGGTATTGCGGAGCTTTTTCAGGATGGAGAAACCGTCCTCACCGGGCAGCATCACATCCAGAATGACCAGCTCAGGCTCTGCGGTGCGCATGGCCTGCCAGAAAGGCTCAGAGGTTTCAAAGCTCTGTACCTCGTATCCGCTGGATTGCAGTGCATATTGCTCCAGCTCGCGGATGGCGGCATCGTCCTCTACAATGTAGATCATTTGTTGGGTTCCTCCTTTGCAGCTGCGGGTGCAGTGTCGCTGTCAGGGAAGAGATAGCGCTCACGGTAACGATCCAGACGGCGCTGGAACTGTTCGCTTTCTTTGGTCTCGTTGCCGTAGCGCAGGTCGTTCAGATAAGCGTGGGTATCAAAGCTGTCCTGTGCCACCTCGATCTGGGCAACAGCCACATTGCTGCAGTGGTCGCAGACACGCTCATAGTTGGTCAGCAGATCTTCCAGAACAAAACCATACTCAATGGAACAGCTGCCGGTCTGCAGGCGTGCCACGTGGCGGGCCTTGATGGCACGCACCAGTTCATCCACAACGGTCTCCAGCGGCTCGACCTTGCCGGCCATGTGCAGATCGCCTTTGCGGAATGCGTCGGTGGTGCGGCTCAGCACATCCTGCACGGCCCCCTCCAGCACCTGCAGCTCCTCCTGTGCATCCTTGGAAAACTCAATGCTCTTGGCGTGGATCTCTTCGGCGGAGCTCAGAACATTTACAGAGTGATCGCTGATGCGCTCAAAATCGCTGATGGTGTGGAGCAGAGTGTTCACACTCTGGCTGTCGGCATGGCTCATTTCACGGCTGGACAGCTTGACGAGATAGGTGCCCAGTGCATCCTCATATTTGTCCACCTTTTCCTCTTCCTCCCGCACCTTCTGGGCAAGGGAATCATCCCACTTGTGGGTCAGGCTCATGGCCTGCACCACGCCCACACGGGCCAGCTCGGCCATGTCTGCAGTGGCGGCACGGGCACGCTCCACAGCCACGGCGGGAGTGTTCAGCAGGCGCTCATCCAGCAGAGCAAAGCTCTCTTTTTCGGCATCGTCCGGAATGGTGAGGATGGCCAACTTTTCCAGCCCATTTGCAAAGGGCAGCAGAACAGCGGTGGCCGTCAGGTTGAAGATGGAGTGGACCACGGCAATGCCCCAGGCAGTGACTGTCTCATTGACAAAGGCAAAGTCAAGCAGCAGGTTTGCACCATAGAAAACAGCCAGGAACAGGGTAACACCGATGATGTTGAAGTACAGGTGCACCATGGCGGCGCGGCGCGCATTCTTGTTGGCACCCACGGAGGAGATCAGCGCGGTGACGCAGGTGCCGATGTTCTGGCCCATGATGATGGGGATGGCACTGCCGTAGGTGATGACACCGGTGGCGCTCAGTGCCTGCAGAATACCAACGCTGGCGCTGGAGCTCTGGATGATACCGGTGACAACGGCACCCACCAGAACGCCCAGCAGAGGATTGGAGAAGCGGATGAACAGGTTGGTGAACCATGCCTCATTCTGCAGGGGCAGCACAGCATTGGACATGGCGGTCATACCGGTCATCAGCACAGCAAAGCCGATGAGGATGGTGCCGATGCCCTTGCGCTTCTCGCTTTTGCCCATGTACAGAAGGATGCCGATAAAGGCCAGCACCGGGCTGAAGGAGGTGGGCTTGAGCATATTGATCAGGAAGCTGTCGCCCTGCAGGCCGGAAAGGCTCAGGATCCAGCTGGTGACCGTGGTGCCCACATTGCTGCCCATGATAACGCCTATGGCCTGATGCAGCTCCATGATGCCGCTGTTGACAAAGCCGACCACCATAACGGTGGTGGCGCTGGAGCTCTGGATCACGGCGGTGACGCACAGACCCAGGAAAAAGCCCTTGAGCGGGTTGTCAGTCAGTTTGCTCAGGATCTTTTGCAGCTGGCCGCCGGCCTGCTTTTCCAGCGCCTTGCCCATGATGTCCATACCGAACAGGAACAAGGCCAGGCCGCCCAGCAGGGAAAATACATTAAAAACAGTCATTTGAAGTTCCTCGCTTTGTTTGACACGTTTATTTGACGGAATGTTCTCCTATTTATGAGTATAGAGCCTGAATGTAAAATCGGAAATCCAGAGAATGTAAAAAGCGTGTAAAGTGAATGACTGTTTCCCGGTGCAGGGATGCCCCATCTCTATTATAAATGGATATGAGGGAGGATGCAACGGGATGCAGGCTCCGGAATGAAGATTTTCCGGCAGAATCATTGTAATCCGAAACCATCTCGTTTATAATAAGGGAAAGAAAAAGCGTGCCCCGCAGCCGGTGTGCTGCCGGGCAGGGAGAGGAAACATTTGTGCAGGAGGAAGAACGATGGCGAATTTCAATGTTTCGCTGAAGAAGCTGACGGAAAAGGTCAGTCTGGACGTGGTCTACACCCCGAAAGGGCTGGAAGAGATCAATGTCGAGATCGCGGAGGTCAACCGCCCGGGCCTGTTCCTTGCCGGATACTATGATTACTTTGATAAACTCCGGCTGCAGATCCTGGGTCTGGCCGAGATGAACTTTCTTTCTGGTCTTTCTGCCGAGAAGCGGTACGAGCGGCTGGACCAGCTGTTCAGCCAGCAGCCTCCGGCTGTCATCGTCTGCCGCAGTGAGGAACTGGAACCATTTCCCGAGATGCTGGAACTGGCTCAAAAGCACGGGGTGGCCCTGCTCCGCTCCAACGAGATGACCTGCACCCTGATGGGCAGTCTGATCAGCGTGCTGAATCTGGAGCTGGCACCCCGCATCACCCGCCACGGCGTGCTGGTGGAGGTGTATGGTGAAGGAATCCTGATCCTGGGCGACAGCGGCATCGGCAAGAGTGAGCTGGCCATTGAGCTGGTCAAGCGCGGCCACCGTCTGGTGGCGGACGACGCGGTGGAGCTGCGCAAGGTCTCTAACCGCCAGATCATGGGCACGGCCCCGGAGAACATCCGCCATTTTATCGAGCTGCGCGGCATCGGTATCGTCAATGTGGCCCGTGTGTTCGGCGTGGGTGCGGTCAAGGAGAGCGAGAGCCTGGACCTTGTGGTCCAGCTGGAAGCATGGGACCCCACCAAGAACTATCAGCGCACCGGACTGGAGAGCGAATATTACGAGATTTTGGGCGTGAACATCCCCAGCACCAGCATCCCGGTCTCCCCGGGACGCAACCTGGCCGTTGTGCTGGAAACCGCTGCCATCAACAACCGCCAGAAGCGGATGGGCTATAATGCCGCCAAGGAGCTGCTGATCCGTCTGGGTCTGGACGGCACCGTTGAATGAAGATTACAGATAAAGGAATCCTGTTTTATGGAACGATTGAAACAACAGCTGCAGGCGGAGGAGATCCGCTTTGCCGAGAACGAATCCCTTGCTGCCCACTGCACCTTTAAAATTGGCGGCCCGGCGGATGTTTTTGCCCGGCCGGAGACGGAGGAACAGCTCTGCCGTGTGATTGCACTGTGCAAAGCGTGCGGTGTGAAATATTACCTGCTGGGCAACGGCAGCAACATCTTGTTTGAGGATGCGGGCTACCGGGGCGTGGTCGTGGATACCACGGCTCTGAAAATGGGAATCGGTTTTCTGGAAAACGTCAGCCATCCGGGTGCAGAGCCGGGGGCGGTCTACGATGCAGTCATCGCTGGCGCGGGCTTGAAGCTTTCTGCTCTGTGTAAGGCGGCGCTGGACAGCAGCCTGACCGGCCTGGAATTTGCTTATGGCATCCCCGGCACAGTGGGCGGTGCAGTTTATATGAATGCCGGTGCCTACGGCGGAGAGATGAAAGACGTGCTGGTCTCTGTGACGTATCTGACCAGAGAAGGCGAGATCGTGACAGAAGATGCCGCAAATCTCGACCTCTCCTACCGGCACAGCATCTTTGAGGAAAACGGCGGCTGCATCCTGAGCGCAGAATTCCACCTGAAGCGTGGAGATTCGGCAGCCATCAAGGCCCGGATGGATGAGCTGATGCAGAAGCGCGTCGATAAGCAGCCGCTGGATAAGCCCAGTGCCGGCAGCACTTTCAAGCGGCCGGTGGGAGCGTTTGCGGCTGCCCTCATCGACCAGTGCGGCCTGCGGGGCTATCGCCACGGCGGTGCTGCCGTCAGCGAGAAGCACTGCGGCTTTGTGGTGAATCTGGGCGGCGCGACCTGCGCCGATGTGCTGGCCCTGTGCGATGAGGTGCGGGCAGTCGTAAAGGAAAAGACCGGGTACGACCTGGAAAAGGAAATTCGAGTGGTCAAGGCATAAGAGGGAAAATGGTATGGATCTTCTGATCGTCAGCGGGCTTTCCGGTGCGGGAAAATCGGTTGCGATGAACGCACTGGAGGATATCGGCTTTTTTTGTATCGACAATGTTCCGGCAGAGCTTCTGCCCAGCATCACGGCGTTCTCCAAGGCGGGTGATAACCAGCTCAAGCGGGTGGCGCTCTCCATGGATGTGCGCGGCTGCCACACCAGTGAGCAGATCGAACAGGCGCTGCACCAGCTGGATGAGCAGGGCATCGAGTACGAGATCTTATTCATCGATGCCCCGGATGATGTGCTGATGCGCCGTTACAGTGAGACCCGCCGCCGCCATCCCATCAGCATTGCCGAGGGAATCTCCACCCGGGAAGCACTGGCAAAGGAACGACAGATCCTGCAGCCCTTCCGGGAACGGGCAGACTACACCATCAACACGGAGTTTCTCTCCACGGCCCAGAACAAGGAGCGCATTTGTAATCTGTTTGCGCCAGATGGCGGGGCAAAGGCAGCAATGCGGCTCACCGTGATGTCCTTCGGCTTCAAGTTCGGCATCCCGGAGGATGCGAACCTGGTGCTGGATGTCCGCTGCCTGCCCAACCCTTTCTATATCCCGGAGCTCAAGCATAAAACGGGACTGGATGAGGAAGTGGTGGATTTTGTCATGGGCCACCCGGAGGCAAAGGAACTGCTGCGCCGGTACGAAGGTTTTCTGGAGTATGCTCTGCCCCTCTATGTCAAGGAGGGAAAAAGCCAGCTGACCATTGCAGTGGGCTGCACGGGCGGCAAGCACCGCTCCATCACCTTTGCGCGGAAGATCGCGGAATATTGCAAACAACTGGGCTATCAGACCGGCATTCAGCACCGTGATGCGGCGCGCTGACCCGGCAGAGCCCCTGAGAACAGAAATGAGAGTGACATGAGTTTTGCATCCCAGGCACGGGAAGAGATCGCACAGCGCAGTTTACAGCTGCAAAAGGATTGCTGTGTGCGGGCGGCAGCCTATGGCATCGCCTGCTTTGCCAAATATTTTGATGCACGGGGCCTTGTGCTGCAGACTGAGCAGGAATTGACCGCCCGTGTGGCCGAACAGTTGTTTGCCCGCTGCGGCGTGCAGGGCGCGGTGCTGGAAAAGCCCCGCCCCAGTGGTGTGGTGTATGAGTTCGGCATCCGGAAGCCGGAGCAGGTGCGCCGGATGCACGAGCTGTTCAGCACCACGGGCAGCGAGACGAGCTTGCAGATCGACCCGGGGCTCATCCGGTGCCAGACCTGCGTGAGTGCCTATATCAGCACGGCGTTCCTGTGCGGCGGCACTGTGACGGACCCACAGAAGGAGTATAATCTGGAATTTCTGACCGGACGCACCAACCTTGCAAAGGATTTTGAGGCCCTGCTTGCTGAGCATGAATTTGCGCCCCACCGTACCCGCCGCAACGGCGTAAACCTGATTTACGTCAAAAGCAGCGCCAGCGTGGAGCGCATCCTTGCGTTTATGGGGGCAGCAGAAGCTTCGGCCCGGATGAATGCCCAGAAGGCAGTCAAGCAGCTGCGCAACCAGATCAACCGTCAGACCAATTGTGATACCGCAAATCTGGGCAAAACGGCCCGGGCCAATGCCCAGACCACCCGTGCAATCCGTTTTTTGCAGGAGCAGGGTGCGCTGGAAACACTGCCCGAGGTCTTGCAGCAGGCCGCGGCCATTCGAATGGAAAATCCGGACTTGTCCCTGACAGCTCTGTGTGCCTGCTTTGACCCGCCCGTGAGCAAATCGGGGCTTTCGCACCGGATGAAGAAGTTGGAAGCGCTGGCAGAGGATCTGCGCAGAAGATTGGAAGAAAACGTAGAAAAGGAGGAAACGAAATGATCGAACCCAGTGAAGGCAACAAGCAGGGAAGAGACTTCGTCCACCTCCATATCCATACAGAATACAGCCTGCTGGACGGTGCCTGCCGCATTGACCAGCTGATGGATCGGGTGAAGGAGTGCGGCCAGACTGCCATTGCCTGCACCGACCACGGTGTGATGTACGGCTGTGTGCAGTTCTACAAGGCGGCCAAAAAGGCGGGCATCAAGCCAATCATCGGCTGTGAGGTCTATGTGGCCACCCGCACCCGCTTTGATAAGGTGAACAAGATCGATGGCAACAATCATCTGATCCTGCTGTGCAAGAACGAGACGGGCTATAAAAACCTTGCCAAGCTGGTCTCTGCCGCCTTTATCGAGGGCTTCTACTCCAAGCCGCGTGTGGATAAGCAGCTGCTGGAGCAATACCACGAAGGCCTCATCTGCCTGTCTGCCTGTCTGGCGGGTGAGATCCCGCAGGCGATCCTGTCCGGCGATTACGAGCGCGCTAAGGCATCTGCCTTGTGGTATCGCGACCTCTTTGGTGAGGGCAATTACTACATTGAATTGCAGGATCACGGGCTGGAAGAGGATAACATTGTGCTGCCTCAGCTCATCAAGCTGGCACGGGAGACCGGCATCCCCATGGCAGCCACCAACGATTCCCACTACCTGCGCAAGGAGGATGCCAAGATGCAGGCGATCCTGCTCTGCATCCAGACCGGAAAAACCATGCAGGATGCCGACCGTATGGAGTTCCAGACTGACGAATTCTACGTTAAAACAACGGATGAGATGTACGATCTGTTTGCCATGGTGCCGGATGCCTGTGCCAACACACAGATCATTGCCGACCAGTGCAATTTTGATTTTGAGTTTGGTAACACCAAAATTCCGTATTATAAGGCCCCCGGCGGCATGGACAACCAGGCGTTCTTTGAAAAGCTCTGCTGGGAGGGTCTGGAGCGCCGCTACGGTTCCAATGTGCCGCAGGCCAACAAAGACCGCCTGAACTACGAGATCAGTGTCATCAAGACGATGGGCTATACCAACTATTACCTCATCGTCTGGGATTACGTCAACTATGCCAAGAGCCAAGGGATCCCGGTGGGCCCGGGCCGTGGCTCCGGTGCGGGCAGTATCGCAGCATACAGCGTGGGCATCACTGACATTGACCCCATCCGCTATAACCTGATCTTTGAGCGCTTCCTGAACCCGGAACGTGTCAGTATGCCCGATTTCGACGTGGACTTCTGCTACGAGCGCCGCCAGGAGGTGATCGACTACGTCAACCGCAAGTATGGCGCTGACCATGTAGCCCAGATCGTTACCTTTGGCACCATGGCTGCCCGCAATGCGATTCGCGATGTGGGCCGTGTGATGGGAATGCCGTATCAGGAAGTGGATGTAGTGGCAAAGCAGGTCCCGGCGGAGCTCAAAATGACAATCAGACATGCGTTGGAGGTCTCACCGGAGCTCAGGCGGATGTATGAAACGGACCCGAAGGTGACGGAACTGCTTGACACTGCCATGAAGGTGGAGGGAATGCCCCGCCACGCTTCCACCCATGCGGCAGGCGTTGTCATTACCCCGGAACCAACGGATTACTATCTGCCCCTTGCCACCAACGATGGCCTGCCCGTGACCCAGTTCAACATGACGGAGATCGAGGAGCTGGGCCTGCTGAAGATGGACTTCCTCGGTCTGCGCACCCTGACGGTCATCCGGGATGCGGAGCTGGCCATTCAGAAAAAAGAACCGGATTTCTCCATCGCCAAGCTGGATTATGACGATCCCGAGACCTACAAAATGCTCTCCCGGGGTGAGACCGAAGGCGTGTTCCAGCTTGAATCTTCGGGTATGAAGCAGGTGCTGGTGGGCCTGCAGCCGCAGAATTTGGAAGATGTCATCGCTCTGATCAGCCTGTACCGCCCCGGCCCGATGGATTCCATCCCGACCTACCTGCGCAACCGCCATGAACCGGACAAAATCAGCTATAAGACCCCGCAGCTGGCCCACATTCTGGATGTGACCAATGGCTGCATCGTCTATCAAGAACAGGTCATGCAGATCTTCCGGGAGCTGGCAGGCTTTTCGTTCGGGCAGGCAGATAATGTCCGCCGTGCCATGAGCAAGAAGAAACACGCTGTGATGGAGGCGGAGCGGGAACACTTTGTCCATGGATGTACGGACCCCGGCAATGAGTGCCCGGGCTGTGTGGCAAACGGCATCTCGGAAAAGGTTGCAAACGAAATCTACGATGAGATGTCCAGCTTTGCATCCTACGCCTTCAACAAGAGCCATGCTGCCTGCTATGCCTATGTGGCATTCCAGACAGCCTACCTCAAATGCCATTACCCCAGTGAGTTTATGGCTGCTCTGCTGACCAGTGTGCTGGACAACACCGGCAAGGTCATTGAGTATTCCGGCGAGTGCGCCCGGCTGGGGATCAAGGTCCTGCCGCCGGATATCAATATCTCGGGCAGCGGCTTTACTGCAGAGGACAGTGGCCGGATCCGGTTTGGCCTGAACGCCGTAAAAAATGTCGGCACCCGGCTGATCGAGCGCTCCGTAGAGGAGCGGCAGGAAAAGCCTTATACCAGCCTGTACGATTTCTGCAAACGGATGCATGGTACCGAGCTGAACCGCCGCACTGTGGAAAGCCTCATCAAGGCCGGTGCCTTTGATAATCTCGGCTCCAACCGCCGCAGTCTGGTCGAAGCAACTGAGGGCGTGCTCAAGAGCATCGAGAGTGACAGCCGGAAGAATCTGGATGGTCAGATCGACCTCTTCTCGATGATGAGCGGCACGGACGATACGTCTGCCGCCGACAGCTATGAGATCAAGCCCTGCCCTGAGTATACCCACGCCGAGCTGCTCCAACAGGAGAAAGAGGTCAGCGGCCTGTACCTTTCCGGTCATCCGCTGGATGCCTACCGGGAGCAGTCGGCTCAGTTTGCCACCCACACCATCAAAGCTCTGACCGGTGAGGATGCCAATGTGCCGGACAATAGCCATGTCCGCATCGTCTGCACCATTGTCAAAAGCAAAATGGTGACGACAAAGACCAACAGCATGATGGCCTATACCAGCGTAGAGGATCTGACCGGCACCATGGAGGTCATCGTGTTCCCGCGCACACTGGAAACATTCCGGGACGTGCTGCACGATAACGCGGTCGTGGTCATTGAGGGCCGCCTGTCTATCCGAGAGGATGAACCTGCCCGCCTGGTCGCCGAGAGTATTTCGCCCATTGAGGGCTATAACCCCGCCAGGCCGCAGGCCAACCGCCCCAATCAGATGCGGGATGCAGCCCGGCGGCTCTACGTCCGGCTGCCCTCCCGCACCAGCCCGGAGTACGCCAAGGTGGTCAATTTGCTGGAGATTTTTGACGGTGATATGCCGGTGATCTTCTATCTGGAGGACACAAAACAGAAGCTGGCGGCTCCACGCAGGCTGTATACGTCAGGTCATCCGCTTTTCTTTGAGGAACTGCAGCGCATCGTGGGTGAAAAAAATATTGCAACAAAATGACATGCGCAGGAACGATTCAAACCGGGTGCACGTGTGCCAAAAACAACACCAAGACGTACGCCTGTGAATTTTAATAAACTTTTAACGAAGTGCCAAAAAGGTATTGGATTCAAGCGGGAACTGTGTTATAATGTCTAAAGGCAAGTTTTGATCTGAGCAAGGCGATGGAGCTGGTGCCCAAAGAGAGAGGGTAAGTGCTCCATAGGTAAATGACGAAACAATTGGAGGGAATCTTTCCATGGAAAAGCAAATCAAAACGATTGGTGTGCTGACCAGCGGCGGCGACGCTCCGGGTATGAATGCTGCAGTTCGCGCTGTTGTCCGTGCAGGCCTGCATAAGGGCTTCCGTATGATCGGCATTCAGCGCGGCTACAATGGCCTGCTGGACGGCGAGTGCTTTGAAATGAACCTGCGCAGCGTTTCCAATATCATCTCTGCCGGTGGCACCATTCTGTACACGGCCCGTTGCCTGGAGTTCAAGACCAAGGAAGGTCAGGACAAGGGCGCGGCAAAGTGCCGTGAGCTGGGCATTGACGCACTGGTGGTCATCGGCGGCGACGGCTCCTACCGTGGTGCCCGTGAGCTGGCACACCGCGGCATTCCGATGATCGGCCTGCCCGGCACCATCGATAACGATATCGCCTGCACCGATTACACCATCGGCTACGATACCGCAATGAACACTGCCCTGGAAATGATCGATAAGCTGCGCGATACCACCCAGAGCCATGACCGCTGCAGCGTGGTCGAGGTCATGGGCCGCAATGCGGGTTACATCGCTCTGAACGTTGCCATTGCCTCCGGTGCCATGGCTGTGCTGCTGCCCGAAAAGGAATTCGATATGCAGCACGACATTCTGGATAAGATCACCGAGACGCAGCGCACCGGTAAGCGCCACTTCATTGTCATCGTTGCCGAGGGCATTGGCCACTCTCAGGAGATCGCCAACGAGATTCAGGCCCGTACCGGCATCGACACCCGTGCTACCATTCTGGGCCATGTCCAGCGCGGTGGCTCTCCCACTCTGCGTGACCGCGTGAATGCTTCCGCAATGGGCTATCACGCTGTCTGCCTGCTGGAGCAGGGCAAGTACAACCGCATCGTTGGTATGAAGGGTGAGCACCTTGTGGATTACCCCGTGGATGAGGCGCTTGAGATGACTAAGACGCTTGACCCCGTGCTTATTGACGTGTGCAACACGATTTCTATCTGAGAATAACAGACGTATCTATGTTTTATAACGCATAAAATCAGCCCCCGGAGAACGTTTCACGGTTCTCCGGGGGCTTTTGTGTCCAGCTTTAAAGCACTTTGGCACCGTTTGCGGTCAATTTGAAGGTTGCGCCCAGCATATCCGCTGCCCCGCGGCACATCAGCATCCGCTGCAATCTAATTGCTGTAAAATCTATGTGCAAAAATAGCTTCGCATTTTCATTTCGCTTTCCAGTAAATCGAATTCGTGCTACAATAGAATCGGACAAATAAAAGAGGGGGAACATAACATGAAAATACAATCTGTTGCCATTTTGGGCGCTGGAGCGGTGGGCTCTTACATCATCTGGGGGCTTTCTAAAAAGGATAATATCCGTCTGGGTGTGATCGCAGAAGGCGACCGTGCCCGGCGGCTGAAAGAAAGCGGCTGCGCCATCAATGGAGCAGTTTACCGCCCGGAGGTCTGGACCCCGCAGGAAGCGCAGGGCGTAGACCTATTGGTCGTTGCACTGAAATATGGCTCACTGCCCGGAGCTCTGGAAAGCATCAAGACCGCTGTCGGCAGCAATACCGTTGTAATGAGTCTGATGAACGGTGTGGACAGCGAGGAGTTGATCGCTGCACAGGTGGGTGCAGAGCATCTGCTGTATTCCTTCATTAAGGTTGCATCTCACAAGGAAGCGGATGGTTACCATTTTGACCCGGATGCAACACTGGGCGTGATCTATGGTGAGCTGTCGGCACCGTATGAGAGTGAACGTGTCAAGGCAGTGCGGGAACTGTTCACGGATTCCGGGGTCAACTTCCGGGTCACGGAGCACATTCAGGAAGAGATGTGGAGCAAGTTCCGGCTGAACGTCTGCAATAATCTGCCGCAGGCGATTCTGGGGGCCGGTGTGGGCTGCTACCGGGACAGCGTCCACATGAAAGCCATCAGCGATGGCCTGCGCCGGGAACTGGAAGCCATTGCAATTGCACGGGGCATTGATCTGCGCATTGCAGATGCCGTCAGCCACGGATGCGCTGTTCCTGCCACGGCCCGTTATTCCACCCTGCAGGATCTGGATGCCGGACGGCATACAGAGATCGATATGTTCTCGGGAGCGCTGATGCGGATGGGAAAGGAGCTTGGGATTCCCACGCCGTATAACGAATACACCTACCACATGATCAAGGCCATGGAAGAGAAAAATGATGGCCTGTTCGATTATGATGGCACGGAGGAACCCACCTGGGCAAAATAAAGCGACTGCCTTGTCAGGATTCGGCGCGTCCTCTCCCAGGTCACCGGAAGCACTTTTGGCTGTATTTTGTTTTTGAAATATGGTATAATTACCGTATTGGTATTGGGAAAAGGAGAGTAAACGAACGTGGAACTGGAACAGGCACGCAAACGCGCGGAAGAGCTGCGCGTGATCATTGAAAGGAACAACCGTTTATACTATGATCAGGATGCCCCGGAGCTGGAGGATTTTGAATATGACGCTTTGACCCGGGAGCTGAAAGCACTGGAGGCAGAATTCCCGCAGCTGGTCACTGCGAATTCCCCGACCCAGAAAGTGGGCGGCACCCCCAGCGGGCGCTTTGCAAAGGTGACACATGCTGTGAAGATGGAGAGCCTGCTGGATGCATTTTCCTTCGATGAACTGCGCGATTTTGACCGCCGGGTACGGGAAGCCGGGATCGAGCCGGAATATGTCGTCGAGATCAAGATCGACGGCCTTTCCTGCAGCTTGGAATATGAAAGCGGTGTGCTAGTGCGTGCTTCCACCCGCGGTGACGGCGTGGTGGGTGAAGATGTAACAGCCAATGTCAAGGCCATCAAGCGCATTCCAAAGACTTTGAAAAATGCCCCGGAATATCTGGAAGTGCGCGGCGAGGTCTACATGCCGCACGATGCCTTCCAGCGCCTTTGTGCAGAGCAGGAATTACAGGGGGCGGCACCCTTCAAAAATCCGCGCAATGCCGCCGCAGGCTCTTTGCGCCAGAAGGATTCCAAAATTACCGGCAGCCGGGGGCTGTCCATCTTCGTATTCAACGTCCAGCAGGTGCGGGGCAAGGAGCTGACCAGCCATGCTGAAAGCCTCGACTACCTCAAGAGTCTGGGCCTGCCGGTCTCCCCTCGTTATCATATCGTGCACGATATCGAGGATGCCATTGCAGAGATCGAGCAGATCGGCCAGAACCGCGCCGCACTGGATTTTGATATGGACGGTGCCGTGATCAAGGTGAACAACTTTGCACAGCGGGAACTGCTGGGCTCCACCAACAAATTCCCGCGCTGGGCCATTGCGTTCAAGTATCCGCCCGAGGTCAAGGAGACCACATTGCGCAGTATTGAAGTCGGCGTGGGACGCACCGGCGTTTTGACTCCCACTGCCTGCTTTGACCCGGTGTTTCTGGCAGGTACCACGGTTTCCCGTGCCACCCTTCACAATGAAGATTTTATCCGTCAACTGGGTCTGTGTATCGGAGATACCATTCAGGTGCGCAAAGCGGGTGATATCATTCCGGAGGTCATCGGTGTGACCCGCCACGAACCGGATGCTCAGCCTTACCAGATGCCGGAATTCTGCCCTTCCTGCGGTGCCCCGGCAGTGCACTTGGAAGATGAAGCTGCTTTGCGCTGTGTCAACCCGGAATGCCCTGCGCAGGCACTCCGCAATATCATCCACTTTGCATCCCGGGATGCCATGGACATCGACGGTCTGGGCACCATGGTCGCCACGCAGCTGGTGGATAAAGGGCTGGTACACTCTGCGGCAGATCTCTATGACTTGACAATAGAGCAACTGCTCACACTGGAAAAGTTCAAGGAAAAGAGCGCAAACAATCTTCTGCAGGCGATCGAAGCTTCCAAGCAGAACAATCTGGATAAGCTGATGTTTGCGTTTGGAATCCGCAACATCGGCGATAAAGCCGCCGCATTGCTGGCAGAGCATTTTGGCTCTCTGCAGGCCATCCGGGAAGCAACCGAGGAGCAGATCGGCGAGATTGATGGTTTTGGCGGCGTGATGGCCCAGAGCGTGACTGAATTCTTTGCCAAGGATGGAACTACCGATCTGGTGCACCGTCTGGCTGATGCCGGTGTGAACATGCAGTGGAAGGGGGAGCCCAAGGGCGATAAGCTCACCGGGAAAACGCTGGTCGTGACCGGAACACTGGAAACACTCTCCCGCAGTGAAGCTGAGGCGCTCATCGTAAAGAATGGCGGCAAAGCCAGCGGTTCTGTTTCCAAAAAAACAGCGTATGTGGTGGCTGGTGCCGCCGCAGGTTCCAAGCTGACCAAAGCACAGGCACTGGGTGTGCCTGTGCTGACCGAAGCAGAGTTCCTTGCTATGATCGCAGAGGATAAGTCCCAGCAATAATCAGAAAACCTGTTCTAAAAAGCCCGTACAGTTTGGATGCTGTGCGGGCTTTTCTGTGCCCTGTGGGTTCTAACTTCCGGGCCGGTGCATACATTGATGGCAAAGGACACGGAAGGAGAACAGAAGATGGACGAGTATTATCAGGTGGTGCAGGCTTTGCCCCAATGGCTGGCAAGGCCGCTGGGGCAGCTCCCATCAGAAGACGCAGAGACTGTACATGAGCTGCGGCTCCGGCTGGGCTGTGCTCCACAGTTTACGGTACGAGGGCGAAGCTGCACACCGACACAGCTGGCACCTGAACTGAACGCACTGCAAACGATGCAGCTGACCCCGTTGCAGATGGAAGAGATCCTGTTCACCCTCTGCGGCGGTTCAGTCCATACCCATCAGACAGAGATCGCACAGGGCTATGTTACACTGGAAAATGGCTGTCGGGCAGGGCTTGGCGGGCGTTTTTTGCAAAACCCGGAACAGGGCACGGTTCTGCAGGAGCTTACCTCTGTCAACCTGCGCATTGCCCGGGAAAAAACCGTTCCGCTTCCCCCGGAACTGACCACCGCGCTGCAAGGGCATTTCATCGGGATGCTTCTTGTTGGAGAGCCGGGCAGCGGCAAGACCACATTGCTGCGCAGTATTGCCCGGGAGCTTGTCCGGCAGCAGAAGATTCTTTCGGTCATTGATGAACGGCGGGAGCTCTTTGCCGGGAATATACACGGCGAGGCGCTGGATGTTCTTGCCGGGCTCCCCAAGGGACAAGCAGTGCAGATGGCGCTGCGCACCCTTTCGCCACAGGTGATCCTGCTGGATGAGCTGGGAGGTCTGGATGAGGTCACAGCGCTGGAGCAGGGTCTGTTCAGCGGGGTGGATTTTATCGCCACCCTTCATGCTGCCACACCCGAAGAGGCGACCATGCGCCCACAGGTAAAATATCTGATGGAGCGCGGCGCGGTGCGGGTGCTCGTCTGGCTGACCGGCAGACAAGCACCCGGCTGCATCGGGGAGGTGCGGTTTCTATGAGCCCTCTGCGCTGGTTGAGTGTCTGCTGTTTTGTCGTCTGCGGCTGGTGCGCAGGCGACAGCTTTCATCAGCAGGCGCAGGCGCATCTGGAAGCCCTGCACAAAACACTGGATTTGCTGGAAACGCTGCATCAGGAAATCAGCTTCCGCCGCAGTGACCTGAATCTTCTCTGCCGGAAGTTGATACAGGATGGGCAGCTTCCACCAGAAACGGTTTCGTTACAAACGCTGGAGCCCTTTCCCTCCCTGACCTTAGAAGAACGCACCCGCTTCTCAGAATGTTTTTCAGGCCTGGGGCGGTTGGAAGCGGAGCAGGAGTGCAGACGGCTTGAATTGTATCAGGCACAGTTTCAGGCAGTCTTGCAGGAAGGTGAAGCTGCGGCCCGAACGCAGTCGATGCTTTCGCACAAGCTGGGCCTGGCCGCCGGGCTTGCAGCTGCCATTCTGCTGGGATGAATCAGCTCAAAAGGAGAGGACGCGGATGGAGATTGACCTTATCTTCAAAATTGCGGCCATTGGCATCATTGTTGCCGTGCTGAACCAACTGCTGATCCGCTCCGGGCGGGAGGATCAGGCAATGATGACGACATTGGCCGGTCTGGTGGTCGTGCTGTCCATCCTGGTCAAACAGATCAGTGTGCTGTTTGTTACCATCAAGTCGCTGTTTGCACTATGAGTGCAGCCGTGGCTGTGTTCGGCATTGCGCTGCTCGCGGCACTGCTCTATGCAGTTCTGGAAAAGCAGGCCCCCGCCTATGCACTCCTGCTCTCCCTTGGGGCAGCGCTGGTGCTGCTGGTGCGGGCAGGGACAAGCATCCGGACAGTACTTTCCGGCATAGCACGCCTGGCTGGACAAGCTGACAGCGGAGCTTTTTCCTGCCTTGTACGGAGTGCGGCTATCGTTCTGCTGACAGATTATACCCGCACCCTATGTGAGGAAGCCGGGGCAGAATCTTTAGGGTGGTGTGTTGGGCTGGCAGGTCGGTGTCTTGTACTGGCGGCGGCGTGGCCCTTGCTGGAAGAGATCCTGCAGACGATTGGGAGCATTGCAAGATGAAGAACTGGAAGTGGTGGGCTTTTCTGCTGGTGGGAACAAGCCTCTGCCTGTGCGCCCCGACAGCTTTTGCAGCAGAGAGTGCCGGTTTGCACACACAGCTGCCGGGAGCAGAGCTCTGGCAACCTTATCTTGACCAAAGCCCTGTGGATGCTTTACAGGTAGCAGAAGACCCGTGGAGCGTTCTGCAAAGTTTTTGCACTTCGTCGCTGTTCCAGACACTGCGGGAAAGCATCCGCGGTTATGCCGCACTGCTGTTGTTTCTGCTCCTGTCTGCCATAGTCAGTCTGTTTCTGGGGGAGGAAGGTGATCACAGCTGGTGTGATCTTGTCTGCGCCGGTGGGTGCGGGATCCTCCTGTGGGAACCATTGCTTGAAATTGCCCGGCAACTGTGCGCGCAGATCGAAAGCTGGAACCGCTTTCTCTCCGGTTTTCTTCCTGTCTATGCCGGTGTTCTGATCATGGGCGGTGAGACAAGTGCCGGGGCCGCCGCAAGCGGCTTTTTTCTGACATTGCTTTGTCTGCTGGCACAGGCCCTGACGGCCTTTGTACCGCCCATTCTGGAATGCTTCCTTGCATTGAGCATGGCTTGCTGCATCACGGAACAGAGCTGCCTGGGGAACCTGTGCAAAGCGGCAGGGACACTGCTGCAAAAGGGACTTTCCCTTACTGGAAAGCTGCTGGCCGCACTGTTGGGATTCCAGCGCATCTCTGCCGCACAGCTCGACCGAACGGCGCTGCGCACAGGACAGTTTCTCACCGGCACCATTCCCATTGTGGGGCAAAGTTTGAGCGATGCTTCCGAGGCTGTTCTGGCAGGCATCCAATTGCTCAAAAGCGGCCTTGGAATGGCCGCTATCCTGATTTTATTGGCTGAGTTTCTGCCACTGTATCTCGGGATGCTTGCACATCTGGGATGTATCGTTCTATGCGGGACGCTGTGCAGCCTGACCGGAAACAACCGTGGACAGGCACTGCTTACCTGTTTTGCTTCCGCTGTTCGGTGTATGATGGCCTGTATCGCACTCTTTTTCGGGCTGGCCGTAACAGGAACCGCACTTCTTTTTATGCTGGGAGGCGTTTGATGCAGACATTGAAAAGCGCAGCTGTGGTCTTTTGCACTGCCTGTATCTGCGCAGAGCTGCTGGCCCGGCTCACAGGAAACAGCTGGGCCCGACGGTGCATAAAAGCCGTGGCTGGACTATATATTTTAGTGGTGCTTTTACAGGTCATCCCTCAGCTCCGGACAGAAGTTCAGTCCTTTTCTGTGCCGGATCTTTCGCCCACATCCATAGGCACGCTGGAAGATGCCATTCGGGCTGAACTGGATGCCCGCAGCAGCGGACAGGAAGCAAAGGAGGGGAACCTTTCCGGATGAAGAGCAGGGAACAGAGCCTCTTTGCCGGTTTGCTCCAGAAGCAAAACCGCACCCAGCTCGCGATCATTCTGGGTGTGGCGGCAATGCTGCTGATCTTATTCTCAGAATTATTCTCGACCCCCGCAAAAACCGCAGCAAGTGCGGGCAGTTCTGCTGCTGTTTCAGAAACTGTCTACCGGGAGCAATTGGAAACACAGCTGACAGAGCTGATCGAACAGCTCGATGGGGCAGGAAAGACCGTTGTGATGGTGACACTGGAAAGTGGAGAAGAAACGATCTATGCTGTGGATACGCAGTCCGGCCAGATGCAGAACCAGGAGACCCATGTTCTGCTGGAGGATGGCTCCGCCCTGGAAGAGACGACCTATCTGCCTGCCGTCTGCGGTGTGGCTGTTGTCTGTGATGGTGGGGGAGATGTCCGGGTCGCCGCCCGTATCACAGAGCTTGTCCGGGCACTGCTGGATCTTTCGGCCAATCGAATTTGTGTAGAACAGCGCAAAGGATAACGCATCATGTAATATAAGGAGGAAACAGCTATGAGAGCCATCTCGAAGAATACCCGCAAAGCAACAGCCATTACTCTGGCAGCAGCACTGGTCATTGCCGTTTACCTGAACTGGCAGTATGCCCGTACCGGTGTGACGCTGGAAGAGGATGCAGTCAACGTTTCTGCCGTCAGTCAGGAGACCGTTCCCGTTACGGATGAACTGATGACCGAAGCCGAGGCGGTTTCCAGTGCCAACAAGAATTATGGCGAAGCTCAGCTTGTGAGCGTTGCAAACAACAGCGGCTCCAAGTTCTTTGAGGAAGCGCGGCTCAAGCGGACCAAGGCCCACGATGAAGCCATGGACAGCATTCAGAAAGCGCTGAAATCCGCATCTCTCTCCACGGAAGAAAAGAAGGAGTACACCAGCCAGCTGACCGGAAACCTTGCGGATCTCAACGCGGAAAACGAGATCGAGACACTGGTCAAGGCCAAGGGGTTTGCGGATTGTCTCTGCTTTCTGCAATCAGGCCGGGCTGATCTGACTGTTATGACCTCGGGCGATGCCTTAACGGCCGCACAGGTAGCGCAGATCCGTGACATTGTGTTGAGCAAGAGCAGTGTGACAGCCCAAAATATCACCGTTGTTGAGGTAAAGTAAGGGAGCAGTTGCGGCAGACAACAGAATGTGGTAAACTAAAACAGAACAATGAAATTGAGCGCCGCTTTTCCAGCGGCGTTTTTGCAGGGAGTGCACCATGAAGGAACCAAAGCTCAAAACTGTTTACGTCTGCTCCAACTGCGGCGAAACCAGCCCGCGCTGGATGGGCCGCTGCCCCAGTTGCGGAAGCTGGAATACCATGAATGAGGATGTTGTTGCGGAAGCGCCCAAGGCAGGGCTTTCCGGCAGCAAAGCGGCAGCACCTGCCCGGCAGGAGGGTGTTACCTCGCTGACGGCCCGGCGGTTGGCCGATATCAGCACTACGGAAGAGAAAAGCCGCATCCTGACCGGCATATCGGAGCTTGACCGGGTGCTGGGCGGCGGCATCGTGCTGGGCGGCGTGGTTCTGCTCAGCGGAGAACCGGGTGTTGGCAAATCTACGATGCTTTTGCAGCTCTGCGGTGCCATCTCTAACCAGCATTCTGTTCTGTATATTACGGGTGAGGAATCTGTCCGTCAGGTCAAACTGCGTGCTGCGCGGTTGAAAGTGCCGCAGGAGAACATCTATCTTGCTGCAGAGAACGATGTGGATGAGATCTGCGGCCTGATTGAAAAGGAAAAGCCGGAGCTTGTAGTCATCGACTCTATCCAGACGATGCGCTGTATGGATCTTTCTTCCTCGGCCGGTACGGTCAGTCAGGTCAAGGAGAGCGCCGCCCGTCTGCTGGCGGTAGCCAAAAAGCAGGAGATTCCCATGTTCATTGTGGGCCATGTCAACAAAGACGGAGCCATTGCAGGCCCCAAGGTCATGGAGCACATCGTGGATACTGTGCTCTACTTTGAGGGCGACAAAATGCTGCCTTATCGCATTCTGCGGGCTGCCAAGAACCGCTACGGCTCCACCAATGAACTGGGCATGTTTGATATGACAGGACAGGGGCTGGAGGAGATCGAAAATCCCTCCCAGATGCTTTTGGAAGGCCGTCCGCTGGGGGTTTCCGGCAACTGCGTCGCCTGTACGATGGAGGGCAGCCGCCCCATTCTAAGCGAGATCCAGGCCCTTGCCACCAAAACGAATTTCCCGGCACCGCGCCGTGCCTGCAGCGGCTACGATTATAACCGTATGAATCTGCTCATTGCCGTTCTGGAAAAGCGGGCAGGGTATTTCTTTGGCAATCTGGATGTCTATATCAACATAGTGGGCGGCATTGCCCTGCGGGATACTGCCTGCGATCTGGCGGTCTGCCTGTGTATGGTGTCGTCTTTGCTGGACTGCCCCGTGAGCGATAAGCTCATTGCCATTGGAGAAGTGGGTCTGGGCGGTGAGGTGCGCAGTGTGCCCAACCTTGAACAGCGCCTGCGGGAAGCCGAGCGCATCGGCTTTGAGCGGGCTGTGGTGCCAAAACATAGCCTTGCCCACCTGAACCCGGTAGATTATCCGGGCATGAAGCTGATAGGTGCGGCTTATATCTCGGATGCGATCCATGCATTGAAATCAGACCGGTTGTAACGAATTTACGGAGAAACTATGTCGATCTATCTTGATGAAAAAAATCCGGGCAAGCATCCGCCGTTTGATGATGCTTCGCCGGATATTGTGGAATATGTGCGGTACCTGGAGGTGATCGCGGGCAAAAGCGCCAACACGGCCTTCAGTTATTACTGCGATCTGCGCGGTTTTTCTCGTTTTATGAAACGCCGCCGCGGGCTGGTTCCGACAGATACGGAGATCAAGGATATTGACCCCAAGGGTCTGGATACAGCCTTCTGGGGCAGTGTGAGCAAAGAGGACATCTATGAATATCTCTATTTCCTGAACCGCGAATGCGGCAACAAGAAATCCTCGACCGCCCGGCGGCTGGCCAGCCTGCACGGCTTTTATGATTACTTGGTCAATCAGGTCAATAAGCTGACAGAGAACCCGACCGCCTCCATCAAGCCGCCCAAGCAGGATAAAGTCCTGCCCAAATATCTGACAGCGGAACAGTCCATGGATCTGCTGGAGAGCACGCAATATCAGAGCGATTTTCCGGAGCGGGATTACTGCATGGTGGTTCTGTTCCTGAACTGCGGAATGCGGCTTTCTGAGTTGGTGGGCATGGATCTGGGCGATATCGACCTGGAACAGCGGCAGATCAGGCTCTTTGGCAAGGGCCACAAGGAACGGATGGTCTATCTGAATGAGGCCTGCGTCGAAGCCCTGCAGCTCTACTTAGCCAAACGCAACACGATGGAGGGCCTGAATCCAAAGGAAAAGGCTGTGTTTGTGACCCGCCGCCGGAAGGAGCGCATTTCCAACCGCAGGGTGGAGCAGCTCGTCACCGGTGCCATGAAAGCGGCCGGGCTCAAGGGCTTTTCCACCCATAAGCTGCGTCACACTGCGGCAACGCTGATGTATCAGACCGGCAATGTGGATATTCTGACCCTTAAGCAGCTGCTGGGTCACAGCAGTGTGGGCACAACGCAAATTTATACACATCTGCAGGAATTTCAGGTGCGTGCTGCCATTGAGCAGAACCCGCTGGGTACAGTTACACCCGAAAAAGCACGCTTGGATACAACAAAACGGGCAGCAGGGGAGAACAGAGGGGAAAATAACGCCGATTCGATGGATGTTGAAGAAGCTGCCAGCCCGATGGAAGCTTTTGAGGGTGCTGCCAATGATGGCATCCGGGTAGATATCTCTTCTATGACCGGGGATGCAGATGGGGATGCTGATAAGGAAACTGTATGAACTATATCAACTTCTCTAAGAGCTATCATGTGCGGATGCTGACAGAACGCGATATTCCGTTGATTTTAAGACTTTGTGAGAAAAACGCACAGTTTTATGAACATTGTCCGCCATTTGTAACTGCGGAAAGCATTCGGGATGATATGTGTGCCTTGCCGCAGCGCAAAATGGACGAACCTCAGGATAAGTATTATCTCGGATTTTTTGATGATGCCGAGCAGCTTGTGGCTGTGATGGACTTTATTGACCATTATCCAACGGAACAAAGCTGCTTCATCGGATTCTTTATGATGGAACGTTCTGTACAGGGACATGGCATTGGAAGCAGGATCATCACAGAGCTGTGTGTGTATCTGCACAGTCTGGGTTACGAGTATATCCGGCTGGGTTACGTGGATGGCAACAAGCAAAGTGAATCGTTCTGGAAAAAGAATCAGTTCACAGATACCGGATTGAGAGATCACACGCAGGACTACACGGTCGTTGTAATGAACCGGATGCTGTAACAGATCAAACAGATCAATAACAGGAAAAACGTGTGTAAAAAACGCAAAATACACAGTTATTGTAAAACAGGCCGCCGGAGCTCAAATCGAGCTCTAGCGGCCTTAAAAACGCCCAAAACCAGAAAAGAGGGCTTTTCCACTCCCCTTTGTTTCGCATAACCTGCATTATACGAAAATATAATAATCAAAAAATCAGACCCTCCTCTCTCTTCCCGCTGCGGGTTCTGAGATCTCAGAGGGTCTGACCGATCAACTGTTGTTATAGAAAATATGTACCCATCATTCTTCCGGCAATGGTGTGGTTTCAAAGTATGCGCAGATCGCTTCATAGTATGCACGCGCAGTCCGCTTGCATCCGTCCTCACTGCCGAACTGGGCTACATCGGTATCGCTGGTCACAAAACACTGCTCCGCCAGCACTGCTGGACAATTTACATCTTCCAGAATCGTAAAGCTGCGCTCTACCCGCACTTCCTTGTGGCTGCTCTCCACCAACTGTTTTACTTCCCCTTGGTAATAGATATATCGGATTCCCCCGCGTCCCCGCAGGCTGGCCCCTGCCGCCTGCATAGCCCCGGCAAGCTGCTTTGCAAAATAATAGCTCTCCTGATGGTATGCTCGTCCCGGAACAGCCGGATAACATTCAAACCCGGCTGCGCTGGAGCCTTCGGGTGCTGAATTGCCGTGGACAGACAACAACAGATCCGGGTCCTGTGCATTGGCGGCAGCGGCACGCTCAGCAGGTTTTGCGGTGCTGTCGTAGCTTTCCCGGGTGGTCAGTGGGATATAATTGGGGTCACGCTCCAGCCAGGCGCTCAAAGCCTCCGCTGTGGCAACGGTCATCTCGCTTTCCTGCACCACTCCCCTTGCACCCGGATCTGAGCCGCCATGTCCGGCATCAATCACAATACGGTACGGCGGCTCACCGACGGCCGGACGAAAATCATCATCGTCCACGGTCGGTGATGTCTGCCCAATGGAGAATGCAGACTGCCACAGATACAGCCCAAAACTGACACCAATAAAACAGAGAATCAGAACCACTGCTCTGCCAAAGGAAAAGCCATTGCCCCTTTTCTTTCTTTTGCGCTGTACCGAATGTTTTGCCATGATGACTTCCCTGCCGTTTTATAAGAAACGCCCGCCCAAAGAATGATCTTCCGGACGGGCGCTGCCGGGAAACTCCCGGTATGTTTTTACTTCAATTCAACCACGGTCACACCGCTCTCGCCCTCACCGTAACGTCCCAGCCGGAAGCTTTTTACCATCCGGTTTCCGCGTAGATGTTTGTGGATCGCAGTGCGCAGAGCACCGGTACCGTTGCCATGGATCAGGTATACCACTGTCTGCCCGTTCAGAATGGCGCGATCGATATAAGCATCCACCTCAGGCAGAGCTTCATCCACAGTCAGGCCCAGCAGATTCAGCTCCATTTTGGCCGAACGCTGCACACGCTCTACCCTGCCGTTGGGCCGGTTTGCATCGCCCGTCAGGCGGGAATAGCGCTGCTGTGCCTTGGTTTTGGGCTGAGGCTCTTTGATGAGCTTATCCGGCTGCTTCAGGCCCTTGAGCGGGACCTTGGTCTTGATGATGCCGGCACGCACCAGAACATCGCCGTTTTTATCCGGCAGTGCCAGCACGGTGGCCAGCTGGTTGAGCTCTGCAATGCAGACCTCCTGCCCTACCTTGACTTCTTTCAGTGGGACAAACTCCTTGACAGGGTTATGCACCACCTCGGTACCGATAAAGAGCTTTTCAGACTCTTTCTTTGCGATCTCGCGGGCACGTTGGGCTTTCTGCTGGGTGCTCAGGCGCTCGTCCTTCTGCAGCTGGCGCAGCTCATCGGTCAGTGCATACGCCTTGCTTTCCACCTGCTGTGCCAGCGCACGGGCCTTGGCACGGGCGGCTTCTAACTCGTTTTCGCCCTGCTGGATCAATTCATCTCGCTTTTTCTGAGCGGCCTCCAGCTGGTGAGAGGCCTCGTTCTTCAGCTCCTCCACCTCGTCCTGGCTCTCTTTCAGCTGCAGCTTCAGGTCGTCCAGCTGGCCCAAAACTGCATCCAGACGCTTGTCCTCGGCAGACAAATGCTGTTGGGCTGCCTCAATGACACGCTCCGGGATGCCCAGCTTCTCACTGATGAGGAAGGCGTTGGACTTGCCCGGAACACCTACGCTCAGCTTGTAAGTCGGGCGCAGTGTCTCCAGATCAAACTCACAGCTGGCATTGACTACACCCCTGGTTTCCAGTGCAAACACCTTCAGCTCGGCGTAGTGAGTGGTCGCCATCAGCAGCACACCGCGGCGGCGCAGTTCCTCGATGATGGCTACGGCCAGCGCTGCACCTTCGGCAGGGTCAGTACCCGCGCCAAGCTCATCCAATAAGACCAGCGTGTGCGGCATGGCGAGTTCCAAAATGCCGGTAATTTTCTTCATGTGGCCGGAGAAAGTAGAAAGGCTCTGCTCGATGCTCTGCTCATCACCGATGTCCACAAGAAATTCATCGAACACGCAGATCTCACTGCGTTCATCGGCAGGAATCAGGAAGCCGCACTGTGCCATTGCACACAGCAGACCCGCCGTTTTCAGGGTGACGGTTTTACCACCGGTGTTCGGGCCGGTGATGATGAGCGAATCGTACTCTTTACCCAACGCAATGTCCACAGGGATACACTTTTGAGGGTCGATGAGCGGATGACGCGCCCGGATGAGTGAAAAGGAGCTGTCGGTGCGGACAGAGGGCTTGAATGCCTTCATATCCAGAGCCAGACGAGCCTTTGCCAACAGCACATCAATTTCCAGCATTGCCTTGTAGCTGTACTGGAACTGAGGCTCAATGGCGGCTACCTGTGCCGTAAATGCCACCAGAATGCGTTCGATCTCCTGCGCTTCTTGTGCACGATACTGCAGAATGCGTGCATTTGCTTCCACGACCGCCTGCGGCTCCACAAAGACAGTAGCACCGGTGGACGAGACATCATGGATGATGCCGCTCACCTCGCCGCGATACTCGCTCTTAACGGGCACAACATACCTTCCATTGCGAATGGAGACCACACTCTCCTGCAAATACTTGGAGGTATCCATATTTCGGACCATGCTTTCCAGCCGGTCGCGGATGCTGTTTTCCGTAGCGCGGATCTTTTTGCGCAGCTCGTTCAGGGTGTGGGAAGCCGTGTCTGCCATGGCATCCGGAGCCAGAATGGCGCTGGAGATCTGCTGCTCCAGCCCGGGCTGGGGTGCCAGCGCGTAGAACAGATCATCTGTAGGCAGAGCATCATGTTCCGAGGAGCCATACCAGCTGGTCAGGTTCTGAAAGTTGCGCAGAGCGCCGGCCACCATCAGCAGTTCCCCCATGGAGAGCACACCGCCCTTGACCGCACGGGCTACCAGAGAGCTGACACCCTCTACCCCGCCAAAGCGCGGAGACCCGTTTTTGATGAGCAGACTGTTGATGGCATCGGTCTGTTCCAGCGCGTAACGCACCTCATCCGGGTCGCACTGAGGCTCCAGAGCCAACAGCTGCTCTCTAGCTTCCTTGCACACGCAGCCCTCGGATGCACGCGCAATGATCTTATCAAGCTCTAAAGTTTTCAAATAGCTTGTTTCCATGTTTGTTCCCTATATCAAAATTGTTTATCCAGGTCAAGGCAGAACGGATTTCAAAAAGTCGTAACTTTTCAGCGGTTTGTCCAGGTGGGTCAAAGCGTAGCGCTCTGCCACCGCAGACAGCTTTGCCAGACTGCCGACCGAGATTTTGAATGCAAATATTTTCTTATCTTCTACAAGGCAGATATGACGCAGGGCATACAAGGCACCCATGTCCAGATTGCAGATTTTGCCCGCCTTTTTCGCACAGTCCTCACAGAGCAGAATGCCCTCCTGCGGGTCAAGATAAAACGCGGGGCCATCGTATTTTTCACAGATCTTGCAGCAGACCAGCTGCGGCAGAAAGCCGCACTCGCTCATGGTGCGCAGCTCAAACACAGCCTTGACCACATGCAGGTCGGTTTTACCCTCGCTGATCATATACAGGCAGTTCAGCAGCAGGCGCAGTTCCTTGGCAGCTTCCTCTCCCGTAGGAGAAAGCGCCGCCGCCATCTCGGCAAGATACATGGCAAGGCTCATCCCCTCGATGGTGGAGGAAATGCCGTGAAATACGTTGCGCACTTCCGCTTCTCGGATGGTGTACATATTCCGGCCTGGCAGCAGCACAAATTCAGAGTAGCAAAAAAGCCCGCAGGCGCTGAATAATTTGTTCTTCAGCCGCAGGCTGCTCTGTGCTGAGGCCGAAATGACCCCCAGCTCCGGTGTAAGAATGGTCAAAATCCGGTCAGATTCCTTGTACCGGGTCTCTTTTAACACAAGCCCAGGTGTTACGATCGTATCCATCTGCATATTCTCCCTGCCCGAGCAGTGTCCCGGGCAATGTAAAGAGAAAAATCAACGATTATTCGGGTTCTGTTTGAAGCCAAAGTTGTTCAGCAGAAACTCATTGTCCCGCCAATCTGCTTTGACCTTGACCCAGCACTGCAGGTTGACCCGGCAGCCCAGAAACTCTTCGCAGTCCGCACGGGCAGAGCTAGCGATCTTTTTCAGCATCGCACCGCCCTTGCCAATGACCATGCCCTTATGGCTCTCGCGCTCGCAGTAGATATTTACATCGATATCCACCAGATCTGTACCGGGGCGCTCCTTGAAACGCTCTACCACGACCGCAATGCCGTGCGGGATCTCATCCCGCATATACAGCAGTGCCTTTTCACGGATGACCTCCGCCACCAGTTCCTTTTCCGGCATATCGGTGTAGGCATCATCGTCAAAGTAGTGCGGGCCCTCCACAGCATACTGGCTCAGGGCATCGAACAGTTCCTCACAGTGGTCGTCTGCCCGGACGCTTACGGTGTAAATGGCATCAAACACACCCAGCTCCTTGAGCTCAGCCTTGCGGGCTTCCAGATCAGCAGGCTCCTTGACAAGATCGGTCTTATTGATGACTGCAATGGCCGGGCCGCCGCTGCTGCGCAGAGCGTCCACCAGAACCATTTCCGGCTCATTCAGGGCACCGTATGGCTCAAACAGCATCATGGAAACATCCACATCCGCGATGGAATCGCTGGCCGTCTTGTCCATCCGCTTGCCAAGCTTATTGTGGGCCTTATGCACGCCCGGGGTGTCCAGCAAAACATACTGCAGGGGGCCGCGGGTCACAACGCCGGTGATACGGGTGCGGGTCGTCTGGGGTTTGGAGGTAACAATGGCCACCTTCTCCCCCACCAGACGATTGGTCAGGCTGGATTTGCCCACGTTCGGGCGGCCGATGACCGCCACGAACACAGATGAGGTATCGTAATGCTGCTGCATGGGTGCTGCGTTTTTCAAAATAGAACTCCTATCCTTTGCCGATATCTTTGATCATTCCGTATAGCTGACGGTGCGGGGCAGGCCAAGCTGGGTCAGCACAGCCTCTTCCTTTTCGCGCATCCGCATGGCTTCCAGACCACCGTTCTCATGGTCGTAGCCCAGCAGATGCAGCATGGAGTGAACGGTCAGGAAAGCGACCTCACGCTGCAGCGGATGGCCGTAGAGCGTTGCCTGCTCCTGAGCACGTTCCATGCTGATGACGATATCCCCCAGCATCTTGCAGCCGTTGTTCTCATCCACATCGTAAACGCCGTTTTCTCCCAGAGGAAAGCTCAACACATCGGTGGGCATCGGCTTGTTGCGGTACTGGTTGTTCAGCTCTGCAATGGCAGCGTTATCCACAAAAGTCACGCTGATCTCAGCAGGCTCATCGAAGTGCTCATATTCCAGCACAGCATTGCAGGCACGGCGGATCAGGATCCGCAGGCCCGAAGGTACTTTTACGGCTTTCTGTGAATTGGTGATCAAAACTTTATTGGACATAACATTCCTCTCCCTTCATTTTATGCTGCAATTGCAGCTTTCCGCGTCGGTTTCAACGCTTGGCCGGGTGCGCAGCCGCTTCGTAGGCCTTGATGATCTCCTGCACCAGACGATGGCGGACAACATCCTTCTCCGTAAAATAGCACTGTGCAATGCCATCCACGTTCTTGAGAATGTGCAGCGCATCCACAAGGCCGCTGCGGGTACGGTCCGGCAGATCGATCTGGGTCACATCGCCGGTCACAACCACCTTGGAACCTACACCCATACGGGTCAGAAACATCTTCATCTGCTCCGGTGTGGTGTTCTGCGCCTCATCCAGGATGATAAAGGAATCATCCAGCGTGCGGCCGCGCATATATGCCAGCGGAGCAACCTCAATGATCTGCTTTTCCACCAGGCGCTCATAGGTCTCAGCGCCCAGCATATCGAACAGGCCATCGTAGAGAGGGCGCAGGTAAGGGTCCACCTTCTGCTGCAGGTCACCGGGCAGAAAACCCAACTTCTCGCCTGCTTCCACGGCGGGGCGGGTCAGCACAATGCGGGAAACATCCTTGGCCTTGAACGCTTTGACCGCCATTGCAACGGCCAGATAGGTCTTGCCGGTACCGGCGGGACCCACGCCAAAGGTCACAGCATTCTTGCGGATAGCATTCAGATATTCCTTTTGGCCCAGTGTCTTGGGGCGGATGGGGCGGCCCTTGACCGTGACCGTGACAAAATCCTCAGTCAGCTCCCGGACACGCTGCTCCTTTCCATCGTGAGCAAGGCTCAGGCAGTAGCGCACCGTCTGATCCTCCAGCGGCGTGTGGTTTTCGATCAGGAGCAGCATCCCCTCCACGGCACGCACAGCAGCAGCCACATTGGCCTCCTCGCCAGAGAGGCGAAGCATCGTACCCCGGCAGACTGCCGTGACAGAGAACTCCTTTTCCAATAGACGAATGTTGCGGTCACAGTTGCCAAAGATGGCAGCGGCAATCTCCACACTATCCAACTCAATACTTTTTTCGGCCATGTAGCTCCTCCAGCGGTTTATGAATTTCCACATCTATTGTACCACCAAAGGCTCAAATAGAAAACTGTGAAACTTGCACAAAATATTTTCAACATTTTGGAGCGTGTTACAAAGCAGTACCCTGAAACATAAAAAATCGATGCTGCTCTGCATTTCCGCAAAACAGCATCGATTTCATTTATCGGATCGTAAAAAAACGACTCCTCAGAAACTTTTCAATTAGAACCAGTCACCGAAGCCCATCTTGACCAGATTGTCGTGGCTGATCTTCAGGCTATCGAACGGATCACGGCCATAGCAGTCATCCTGCTCCACCAGGAAGTACTCGCCGCCGCCCTCCAGGCCAGCCTGGATGATAGCGGGCATATCCAGAGTGCCTTCGCCAACCTCAGCAAACTGCACAATGTTGGTGAAGTTGCTCATGAACTTCATCATGCCTTCCTTGCTGGTGAAGTCCACGCCGCCCTCGGGGATGGGCATCTCACCGATGCGGTAATCCTTCAGGTGGACCAGACGGATGCTGCCGGCATACTTCTTGATGAACTTGACAGGGTCCTGGCCGCCGCGGTGGATCCAGTGGCTGTCCAGCTCAAAGCCCAGAGCAGGTGCATTTGCGCGGATGATGTCCAGCAGGAACTCGCCGTCGTAACGAACGAACTCTACGTGATGGTTGTGGTAGTACAGGTCAATGCCGTCTTCCTTCAGCTTCAGAGCATACTCATTTGCTTCCTTGGCGAAGTCCACAGCCTTCTGGTAGTTGCCCATGCAGGTCATGGGCAGCATGCCGATGCGCAGCATATCGCAGTCCAGCTTACGGCAGTCCTCAACGATCTTCTTATAGTCGTCGGGATTGCACAGGAACTCGCCGGGCATACCGGGCAGCATGGGAGAGGTGGATGCGGTGCAGGAAGAGACATTCAGGCCCAGCTCATCGATAGCCTTGCGGAAGCCTGCAACGTTCTCAGCGGTCATGGGGACCTGAGAGATCTCAACGCAGTGATAGCCGATATCAGCCAGCTTGCCCATGCTCTCGTATGCGTCAAAGTGAGGCATCTTAGCGGGGGCAATGGTGCTCATCTGAACACCGATCAAACCTTTGTTTGCCATGGTTCATTTCTCCTTCTATTTGTGTTTTGCGGTCACGGAGCAACGGGATGGCCAGCCTTGCTGCTTGCATGGATGGCATCAATCAGCCGGATGCTCATTTCCGCATCTCTTACATGGATGTAATCGTCTGTGTTATTCTCGATGGCGCGGTAGAACTTGTTGATCAGGATGCCATGAGAAGCGCCAAAATAGAACTTGGCACCGGGCAGCTTCTCATTCTCGCACAGCCTGGTGCGCACGCCATCTGCATCGATCCGGAACAGGGCATCATCCTCGATCAGGAAGGAAGCCTTTTCACAGGCAACCTTGATCTGGACGCTCTCGTTGGTGTAATCACAGTTGGTGGCAAAGAACACACCGTTTGCACCATTAGCAAAGTGCAGGCGGGCAGCCACGGTGTCCTCGACCTCAATGCCGTAATCTGCCAGCTGATTCACCGAGCCATGGATGGCATCGATGTCGCCGCACAGATAATACAGCAGATCCAGCGTGTGAACACTCTGGTTGATCATGCAGCCGCCGCCAGCAGTTTCCAGCTGGCCGCGCCAGGGCTGTTCGTCATAGTAAGCCTTGCCGCGGAACCAGGGCACAAAGCCGCGGCAGCCGATGACCTTGCCATATTCGCCGCCATCGATGATCTTTTTCAGTTCAACGGTGGTGCGGTTCAGACGATTCTGCAGGCAGATGCCGATCTTGACCTCAGGGTGCGCAGCCTCAAATTCCACGAACTCCTTGGCCTGTGCGGTGTTCAGACCCACCGGCTTCTCGCAGAAGACATTTACACCGTGGGAAGCAAAATACTCCGACACGGGCACATGCAGGTAATGCGGCAGGCAGAGATGTACCACATCGGGATGCTCCTTTTCCAGAAGCTCCTCATAGTCCGTATAGAACGGCACAGCCTTTGCTGCAGCAGGCAGCTTTTCCTGCACAGCGGGATTGTTATCGCACACGGCACACAGTTCGATCTCAGGATTTGCCACAATGATGGGCAGATGAACCTGAAAGATGGTGCCGCAGCCAATGATCGCAGCTCTTTTCATGGAAACGCAACTCCTTGTAAGCCTGGAACAGGCATTGCTTTTTTCAGGGATACTGATTACTCGCGGACGGGGAACTTGCCCTCAGCCTCGATCAGCTTGTTCAGCTCAGCAGCATACTCCTCGGGATCGCAGGGGTTGGAGACCTCGCGGCCGGTCCATGCAGACAGCTGGCTGCTGTTTGCCAGGTTGACACCGTTGATGCCGTCCTCGCCGGGAGCCAGCAGCGGGCTGCCGGTCAGGATGTGAGCAGCAAAGTTCTGCATAACAGTGGTGTGCTGGAAGCCCCAGCCATCGTTGTTCTCAAAGGTCTCTTCAGTGTACAGCTTGGAGCCTGCACCGTTGCCGCTGGTCAGCATGGCAACTTCCATCATGCTCATGTGCTCGTTCAGGTAATCCTCGGTGCAGGGGTTGCCTTCCTTATCGATGTAGTGGTAGACGTGAGCGGTCTTGCTGTTATCAACAACGATCTTGCCGCCGTCCAGGTCGATCTCCAGACGATCGGTGCCGATGGCATCGTGGGTGCAGGTGGTGAAGGTGCCGGTAGCGCCGTTAGCGAACTCGACCAGCATGGTCACGTCGTTCTCAACGCCGATGTCACGATGGCAGCCGTTGATGTTCTTGGAGAAGACCTTCACGGGGATACCGCAGATCCACTGCCACAGGTCGAGCTGATGGGGAGCCTGGTTGACCAGGACACCGCCGCCTTCGCCGCCCCAGGTAGCACGCCATGCACTCTGCTGGTAGTAGCTGTCAGGACGCCACCAGGAGTTGATCATCCACTGAGAGCGGCGGATCTCGCCCAGCTCACCGCTGGCAACGATTTCCTTGATCTTCTGATACAGCTTGTTGGTACGCTGGTTGAACATGATGCCGAAGGAAACTTCGGGATGAGCCTTAGCGCAGGCGATCATCTTCTGAACATCCTTGCTGCGGACACCGGCGGGCTTCTCGCACAGAACGTTCATGCCATGCTCCATAGCGTAGATGGAGATCTCGTGGTGCAGGTAGTGAGGAACGGTGGTGATGATGGCATCAACAGTGCCGCTGGCGATCATATCCTTCCAATCCTTGAAGAAGGGCACATCGGGGTACTGCTCCTTGCACATCTTCTCCTTCTCGGGGTCGATATCACACAGAGCGCCCAGTGCGCAGTTGTCGGGGCACGGTGCGCAGACCATGCCGGGGAACGGAGCGGGAGCGTTGGTCAGGAAGCGAGCATAGCTGCCGCCCTGAGCACCGATACCGATCAGGCCATAACGAATCTTTCCTTCAGTCTTTTCCATTTGAATCTTCTCCTTTTTTCTGTTACGTTAGAATTTTGCCAGAATATCGCACAGTGCGTGATACTGTGCGGCGTAACCTTCAGCACCGTTTTTGTACTTGTTCTCACGGATGATGTTCTTTGCATCCGTGGTCTCAAGGCTCTGCAGGCTGTCAAACAGCACCAGATGCGGCTCCAGGGTCAGGAAGCCGGTATAGCCTTCTTCCACGATGGCCTTGTGCAGCAGCTCGGGGATCTTTCCCTCGCCGGTACCGCAGAGCACATTCTCCTTGTCGGTAGAAACGGCATCCTTGATGTGGATATATACAATGTACGGGCGGAGAGCATCCCAGCATTTGGCGGTATCCTCACCGCACTGTACAAAGTTTGCAAAGTCGAATGCGGACTTGAAGTGTGCGCTGTTCAGCGTCTGCATCAGGTCAACACAGCGGGAAAGAACATCACCATAGATATCCTTCTCGTTTTCGTGCATCAGGATCACGTCGTGCTTTTCAGCAATGGCAATGAACTTGCGCAGCTTCTTGATGACAGCGTCACGATAGTCGGCAGGATCCTTGCCTTCCGGCATAAAGAAGCTGAACATGCGGATGTACTTGCAATTCAGGACCTTAGCAATCTCGCACAGCGTTTCCAACTGAGCACACTGCTTTTCAAAGCCCTCTTCATCATCGATCTTGACCTTGCCAATGGGACTGCCCAGGCTGGAAACGCCAACACCAGCGGCCTGCAGGCGGGGCAGCAGATCGGTCTTGACTTCCTCAACGGTAAAGTCAGCGATTCCCTTTTTATCTGCACTGCGCAGGCTGATGTACTGCATTCCAAGCTCACGGACTGTCTTGAGCTGCTCATCAAAAGAAGAGCTGATCTCATCGGCAAAGCCGGAAATATAAATATCCTTCATAAAAATCTCCTTTTTTGTGTAGGATACAAGCCTTACTGTAAGTAATATATCACAATTGTTAAAAAAATGCCGCACAAATCTTTTTCGGTTTTTTTAGCACGTTGTGCAACAGATTTTGTCGTTTTGTTGCATATCATAAAACAAGGTGCATCAAACCAATCTTGTGGGGTGAAAAAGGGAGAAAAATTGTGCAAAATGTCCATCCTTGACTTCGATTTCTTGGCAGCAAAAAACAGAGCAGCAGGATTTACAATGTAAACGGCACAGGATTTACACACGACAAACATCGAACAAACTGATATATTAGGTCTTGGAGATCGGCTCCTTTGATTCTTAAGGGCCGTGGCAGACTTTTAAGAATCGGAAAGAAAGAGATCGCAGACGGCCACCCGGTGGATGAATACAACAACGAAGTGCTCTGCCGCCTGACCCCGCTCCAGCAGAAGGAAGTGGGCATTCCCGCCTTTTATATCCGGCCTGTTGTTCCCCGCCTCAAGAGCAGCGATGAAAACGAAGCCCGCCTGAGCGAGATGGCACATCTGGAGGATGAGCTGTACCAGGCCGAAGAGGAAGCCGGTGTTCCCCATCAGAAGCAGAACATCATCGTACATGCTTTGCAGAAATATGCCGACTGGAAGAAGAATCGGCCCCGCCACAAGGTAGATAAGCGGATCTATGTCCTGCTTACTGTTTTTCTGGGTTGGTGCGGCGCACACCGCTTTCTGGAGCACCGCTGGAAACTGGGCATCTTCTACCTGCTTGTCGGCTGGACCGGTCTCGGCCTTGCATTTGCTCTGGTTGACCTCCTGATCGCACTCCCTATTCCGAAGGACGAAAACGGAATGATCGAGATCTGATCTCCGTTTCTTGACACGCAAAATCCCCTCAGAGCTCTGACAGTGCTGTCAGAAATCTCTGAGGGGATTTTTCTATGCATCTGGGGCCGTGGGCTCTTCCGCCGCTATCCGGTGGGCCCGGGCGTATTCCCGGGGGCTCTGCCCGTATGCGCTGCGGAACGCTCTGTAGAAGTTTGCATAGTCTTTGAAACCGCACTGCAGATAAGCCTCGTTCGGCACGGTTCCCTGTTCCAGCAGTTCACACACTGCGTGGAGCCGCTGCTGCATCAGGTAACGATAAACACTCGTACCAGTCTTTTGACTGAATTCGTGCATCAGGTGATATTTGCTGACGAAGAACTGCTCCGCCAATTGGTCTATGGTCAGCGAGTCCGCCATCCCGTCTCACCCTCCTCAGTGAAGATAGAACGAAGCCATACATTTGGCCAGGTCCTCTGGTCGTTCTGCAAAATTGCCATAGCGCCAGCTGTTGAAAAACCCCATATAGGCACCGATGAACGAGTTGCGGAAGTATCGATTTTCGCCCGGCAATGAAACGGGCCATGGCACAAACTGTCTTGCATCCCCGACTTCGATGTTGGAGATCAGAACAAGGATGATCTTCTCGCTCAACGCATCACTGAAAAAACTGGTCAAATGACAGTCCATCAGGATACAAAGATTCTTTCGCTCCGCATACGTCCAGCGGAACAGCGCAGTCAGGTTTTTTTCCAGGGTACTGTACGCCGGCAGCTGCCCCGCAAGCAGGGTCATCTGCCGGTCGAGATAATAATCCAGCACGTCGTCCTTGGATTCAAAGCTGCGATAAAAGGTGGTTCGGTCGAGGTCTGCCATGTGACACAGCTCTGTGACGGAGATCTTTTCCAGTGGCTTTTTCAGTAAAAGCTGAAACAGTGCCGTGCAAAATGCATCCTGATTTTTCTGCGCAACGGGGTTGATATGATTTGTGTACATTGTGCGCTGTGTTCAGCTCCTTCCTCAAAATGATTGGCTTTATTGTACCATATTCTCTGAAATCTGCAAACAATCACATTACAGATGCAAAAACGATGCAAGAATCTTTTTTGTACAGAAACAGAATAACAAAAAAGTCCTATAAACCAGACGAAATTCATCGTAGATTCATAGGACTTTTGGAGCTACTGACCTGATTCGAACAGGCGACCTGCTCATTACGAGTGAGCTGCTCTACCAGCTGAGCCACAGTAGCACGCGTTCTGCAACGATAGATAGTTTAGCATAAAAGAGAATACCTGTCAAGTACTCCCTACGCAAAAACAATTCCGGAACTTTGCAGAAAGCCATTTCGTAATGATTTGCCCTATTCAATTCTTATCGTAAGCTTCACGAACTCTTTTGCCAGGGAATTTTTCAGCTCAAATAAGTTTTGCCTGCCCTGCCAGATACAGCATCCCCACTGCCGCACCGCAAAGCGGCAGGAGCAGAAACAGCATCCGGGCAAACTGACCCAAAAGCGAGCCTGTGCTGGGGGCCTGTCCTCCACGCCCGAATGCGGCTGAACAGAGCCTTCCGCTTACCTGCAGTGCGGATGCGCCGAACGTGCACAGCGTTCCAGCCGCAAGGGATGCAGGGATACCGCAGACGCAGAGCAGCACAAATGCTGTCCGTGGGTTCAAATCCACAAGCAGCCTGGAGGAAAGCAATCCGGAACCTGTCCCATACAGCATCGTAAAAAGGAAGATGGGCAGCGGCCCAAGGGCAGAAAGCCCCAGGAACAGCACTGCCGTCAGCGCACCTGCCACAGTGAGAAATTCCGTTCGGAACAGGCGCACTGCTCCGGCGGCATCCTGCACGGAAAACAGGTTCTGCCAGCAGTTCAGGTAATAAGAAAGCGTTTCGGCATCGCCTGCCACGCAACGCGCTGCCGCCACACCCGCCAGAAAGGTCCCCAGAAGGTACGCCGCCGCCAGAAGGGCAATCCCCTCACTCGGCTTGCTGCGGCGTGCAGCGGCTCTCTCCGGTGTATTTCCGCGACTCTCAGAGAACGCCGCCGGGATGGATCGTCTTTCTTCCTGCGCTGTCTCAGGAAGAACTCCACGGTTCTTCTGTTTTAACGGCTCTTCCTGTGCTGTCGGCAGGATCGCTTCGGGCAGTGCCTTTCCCGCTGCGGCTTCCGGTGTTTCCTGATAGACCCACATACTTCCCTGTCCTCCTGATTTTTCTGCTGTAAATGATCAATGCCGGTGCCGTTCTGTACGCAGGATGCTGAACACCCCGCCCAGACAGCCAAAGACAAACACCAGTGCAAAGCGGGCCAGCTGCATTTCCGTTGGTTCAATGCCCTCCGAAAGGCCGAACCCCAGCAGAAGCAGAACAAACAGCCCGCCCTGTATAGCACCGCAGATAAGACCTCTGCTGTGATAGAAAAAAGCCATGAGCCAGCCGCTGCAAAAGCTCCCGGCACAGACAATGGCACTGACCATGGGCCAGGCAGTGCTCTGTGCAAGGCTCTGATTTGCCATCAGGTAGGCCAGCCCGGCCATGCAGGCGGCGGTGAATATCCCACCAATGCCGAATGCAGCCAGTGCTTCCAGGATGGGTAACTTCTTCTGTTCCAACATAAAAACCCGCCTCCCTGCACTACTGTATGCAGAGGGGCGGGTAAAAAAGACCTTGCTTTTAGAGATTACTTCTTTGCGTTGGCAGGAGCATTGTCCATGTTCAGCTTCTCAACAGAGCTGATCGCATTCTTGGTGAAGCGGATCTTCACACGGTCGGAACCGGTCTCCAGAACAAAGGTGTCCTCCTTGATGGCGACCACACGGCCAACAATACCGCCGATGGTCACGACCTGATCACCGATCTCCAGAGCTGCACGCATGGCAGCATCCTTCTTCTCCTGCTTCTTCTGGGGACGATAGATCATAAAGTAGAGCAGGACCAGCATCAGCGCCAGGGTGAAGAACAGGCTGATATAGCTTTCAGTGGTAGTAGTCAGAAATTGCATGGGACAAAGTCTCCTCTCAAAATTCAGATAAACTCATTATAACCGCTTCTGCGCCCTCTTGCAAGGGAAAAGCATGAAAAAGCTCAAATTCTTGTATCCAGCAGCTTAACATAACGGTCATGGAAGGCGGTAAAGGTGCCTGCATCCAGTTCATCGCGGATGCGCTCCATCAGGTGGTTGTAGAACCACAGGTTGTGCATAACGGCCAGACGCATACCCAGCAGCTCCTCTGCCTTGAACAGGTGGCGGATATAGGCACGGGAGTAGTTCCGGCAGGCCGGGCAGCCACAGGTGGGGTCAATGGGGCGCTCGTCACGCTCATACTTTGCGTTTTTGATATTGATGATGCCGCCCCAGGTGTTCAGGTGTCCATGGCGGGCATTGCGGCTGGGCATGACGCAGTCAAACAGATCAACGCCGCGGGAAACAGCCTCGATCATGTTGCCGGGGGTACCGACACCCATCAGATAGCGGATCTTATCCTTGGGCATATAAGGCTCCACCTCGCTGATCATCTCGTACATCACCTCAGCAGGCTCACCCACGGCCAGACCGCCGATGGCGTAGCCGTCCAGCTCCAGCTCCGCGATCTGCTTCATGTGCTCTACACGCAGGTCAGCAAAGGTGCATCCCTGATTGATGCCGAACAGCAGCTGGTCAGGGTTGGTGGCCTTGCCCTCCTGCTTCAGGCGGGCCATCTCAGCCTTGCAGCGCTTGAGCCAGCGGGTGGTGCGCTCACAGCTGGCTTTGGAGTATGCGTGCTGGGCAGGATTCTCCACACACTCATCAAAGGCCATTGCAATGGTGGAACCCAGATTTGCCTGGATCTGCATACTCTCCTCAGGGCCCATAAAGATGCGGTGGCCGTCCAGATGGGAGGCAAAGGTCACGCCTTCTTCCGTGATCTTGCGCAGCTTGGACAGGCTGAACACCTGGAATCCGCCGCTGTCGGTCAGGATGGGGCCGTTCCAGCGGGTAAATTTGTGCAGGCCGCCCATATCGGCTACCAGCTGATCACCGGGGCGCAGATGCAGGTGGTAGGTGTTGCAGAGCATTACCTGGGTGCCGATCTGCTGCAGATCCTGCGCGGACAGGCCGCCCTTGATGGCACCGGCGGTGGCAACATTTTGGAAAGCCGGGGTCTGCACCGTACCGTGCACGGTCTTGAACTCACCCCGCCGGGCGTTGTGCTCCTGCTTGAGCAGCTTAAAAGTGGTCAAAGAAGGCATAAGTTTTTTCCTTTCTGTGTACGGAAAACAGCCGTACAGCCTTGTGCCGCCGGGCAGGCGGCAGGTTCAGAAGTGGTGGATACCGAGCTGCCGAAACGGTTCCGGCAGTGTTTTGGGCTTTTGGGAGAGCGAGTGCTGAGGGATCACAGGATCAGCATCGCATCGCCGAAGGAAAAGAAGCGGTACTTTTCCTCTACGGCAACTTTATAGGCAGCCATGGTTTTTTCGTAGCCGTAGAGGGCAGAGACCAGCATGATGAGGGTGCTTTCCGGCAGGTGGAAGTTGGTGATCAGGCCATCGATGCAGTTGAACTTGACACCCGGGTAGAGAAAAATAGAGGTATTGCCGCTGCAGGCCTTGATCTCGCCATATTTTGCGGCGGCGGCTTCCAGCGTGCGGCAGCTGGTGGTGCCAACGGCGATCACGCGGTGCCCGGCGGCCTTGGTTTCCCGGATGCGCTGAGCAGTCTCCTCGCTGATGGAATACCACTCACTGTGCATCTTGTGATCCGTGATCTCGTCCTCCTGCACGGGGCGGAAGGTTCCCAGACCCACATGCAGAGTCACCTCGGCAATGCCGACACCCTTGGAACGGATGGTATCCATCAGCTCCGGGGTGAAGTGCAGGCCTGCCGTGGGTGCAGCAGCGCTGCCCAGCTCCTTGGCATAGACCGTCTGATACTGGCTCTGATCTTCCAACTGCTTGGTGATGTAGGGTGGCAACGGCATCTTGCCAAATTCATCCAGTTTTTCATAAAGGGTCTCGGTGTCATAATAGAATGTAACAAACTTGTTGCCATCCTCCAGCGTTTCGTCCACCACAGCGGTCAGGGTGCCGTCACCAAAACTAACTTTGGTGCCGGGCTGCATCCGCTTGCCGGGCTTTGCCAGGCACTCCCACTGATCTCCCTTGACCTGCCGCAGAAGCAGCAGCTCGCACACAGCACCGGTGGGCTGTTTGACACCCACGATGCGGGCGGGCAGCACCTTGGAGTTGTTGACCACCAGCAGGTCACCCGGCTCAAGATATTCCGGCAGATCGCGGAAGATCCGGTGCTGGATGCTGTCGTCCTTCTGGCTCAGAACCATGAGCCGGGCCGAGTCTCTGGGATCTGCAGGCTCCTGTGCAATGAGCTCTTTGGGTAAATCGTACCAAAAATCTTTTTTTAACATGCTTTGCATTTGCCTTTCCGATGATTGACACGAGTGCCGTATCAATGTTATCATAAAATCTGTATAAACAGTATCTATTATATTGCAAGGTCGGCTGGTTTGCAAGCCGTGTTCGATGTAAATTTGCTTTTATTGAAAGGAAAGGTGCTGGAAATGGAAAAACAGTATAAAGTTGGTATCGTTGGTGCAACGGGCATGGTGGGGCAGCGTTTTGTGACCCTGCTTGAGAATCATCCCTGGTTCAAGCTGACCACGCTGGCCGCGTCCGGCCGCAGCGCAGGCAAGACCTATGAGGAGGCCGTTGGCAGCCGCTGGGCAATGACCACCCCCATGCCCGAGAGCGTCAAGAAGATGGTCGTGCTGGATGCCGCCAAGGTGGAAGAGGTCGCTTCTCAGGTCGATTTCATCTTCTGCGCAGTCAATATGCCCAAGGCCGAGATCAAGGCACTGGAAGAGGCTTACGCAAAGGCCGAGTGCCCTGTGGTCTCCAACAACAGCGCAAACCGCTTTACCCCGGATGTTCCCATGGTCGTGCCTGAGATCAACGCAGACCACATTGAGATCATCCCTGCCCAGCGCAAGCGTCTGGGCACCAAGCGCGGCTTCATTGCGGTCAAGTCCAACTGCAGCCTGCAAAGCTATGTGCCTGCCCTGCATCCTCTGATGAAGGAGTTTGGTGTCAACAAGGCTCTGGTCTGCACCTATCAGGCCATTTCCGGTGCAGGCAAGACCTTTGACCGGATGCCCGAGATCGTAGATAACGTCATCCCCTACATCGGCGGTGAGGAGGAAAAGAGCGAGCGCGAGCCGCTGAAGCTGTGGGGCCACATCGAGGGCGATCGGATCGTCAACGCCGAGAAGCCCACGATCACTGCGCAGTGCTTCCGTGTTCCCGTTTCTGACGGCCACACTGCTGCCGTGTTTGTAAGCTTTGACAAAAAGCCCACCCAGGAGCAGATGCTCGAGGCCTGGGCTAACTTCCGCGGCCCTGCACAGGAGCTGAACCTGCCCAGCGCACCCAAGCAGTTCCTGCACTACTTCACTGAGCCTGACCGTCCTCAGCCCAAGCTGGATCGCAACACCGAGAACGGCATGGCTGTCTGCATCGGCCGCCTGCGCGAGGACACCCTGTTTGACTACAAGTTCGCCTGCATGAGCCACAACACCCTGCGCGGCGCTGCCGGCGGTGCCGTGCTGCTGGCTGAGCTGCTGGCAGCAAAAGGCTATTTTGACTGAACAACACGTTCCTGACGGAGCGTACAAAGGAGTTTTATACTATGAAGAATCCTGTCTTTACCGGCGCGGCGGTGGCGATCATCACCCCCATGTACGAAGATGGCAGCATCAACTTTGATGAGCTGGGCCGCATCATTGAAGATCAGATCGCACGGGGCACCGATGCGATTGTGATCTGCGGCACTACCGGCGAATGCTCTACCATGACCGATGAGGAGCAGCTGGCCGCCATCAAGTTTACGGTCGAGACGGTCAACCACCGGGTGCCTGTTATTGCGGGTGCTGGTTCCAATGATACCGATCACGGCTGTGCACTGGCAGCAAAGTCTGCTGCCTGCGGTGCCGATGCCCTGCTGCTTGTGACCCCCTATTACAACAAGACCACGCAGGCAGGTTTGGTGGCTCACTTTACCGCTATGGCCGAGGCGGGCGGCATCCCTGTTATCCTGTATAATGTGCCTTCCCGTACCGGCCTGAACATCACCCCCGAGACAGCGCTGGAGCTGAGCCGGAATCCGCTCATCAACGGCATCAAGGAGGCCTCGGGCAACATCTCTCAGGTGGCCAAGATCGCTCAGCTGTGCGGCGACGAGCTGAACATCTACTCTGGCAACGATGATCAGGTGGTCCCCCTGCTGTCTCTGGGCGGCAAGGGTGTCATCAGTGTGGTCTCCAATGTCAAGCCTGAGTTGGTGCACAACTGCTGCAAGGCATGGTTTGAGGGCGACCCCAAAACTGCCTGCAAGCTGCAGCTGGAGATCCTGCCCTTGGCGGATGCACTCTTCTGCGAAGTAAATCCCATCCCTGTCAAGTACGCCATGAATGTGCTGGGCTGGGAGGCCGGTCCCTGCCGTCTGCCGCTGGTCGAGCCCAGTGATGCCCACAAGGAGAAGATCGAGCAGGCACTGGAGACCGAAGGTCTGATTCGGGAATAAACGAAACAACGCACAATGCCCGGTGGAAATGGTTTCTCCCGGGCATTTGCCGTTACAACAGAAAACGAGGAAACAAAAATGACGGATATTATCATTCAGGGCATTGGCGGCCGGATGGGCCACGCCCTCTGCGAGATGATTGCAAACCGGAGTGACTGCCGCGTGGTCGCCGGGATCGACCAGCAGGACGGTGAACAGAACGGCATCCCCGTATACGACAGTCTGGATAAGCTGGACGGCAAGGGCGATGTCATCATTGATTTCAGCGCTCCTGCTGCTGTGGAAAAGGCACTGACCTATTGCGAAGCACACAAGATGCCCATCGTGGTCTGCACCACCGGCCTTTCCGATGAGCTGCAGCTGAAGGTGGTGCAGCTGTCCCGCATTGTGCCCGTGTTCAAGAGTGCCAACATGTCCATCGGCATCAATCTGCTGTCGGAGCTGTGCAAGCGTGCATCGGCCATTCTGGGTGCAGACTATGATGTGGAGATCGTGGAGCAGCACCACCACAACAAGCTGGATGCCCCCAGCGGCACTGCCCTGATGCTGGCCGCTGCCATCAACGAAGAGAACAACGGCGCATATCATTATGTTTACGACCGTTCCTCTGTGCGCCAGAAGCGCGACCCCAAGGAAATCGGCATCAGCTCCGTGCGCGGAGGCAGCATCGTGGGCGACCACGAGGTGCTGTTCTGCGGTCCGGACGAGGTCATCACCCTCAAGCATACTGCATATTCCCGCAGTGTTTTTGCAAATGGCGCAATAAATGCTGCTGTCTATCTTGCAAAAAAGGAGCCGGGCCTGTACAATATGGGTAACATGATTGCAGAGCTGTAAGGTCTCTGCGTCTTCCACCATTTTGAGCGGCAGGAGGGCTGACGGAATGGAACAGGCAAGACACGCGGCATCCACGAAACGACATTCGCGGCACGAACTGCAGAACCGGCGAAAACGAAAACCCGTTTTTCTGAGGATGATGGGAGTGCTGCTGGTGGCTGGTGCGGCATTGGCCTGTTTTGGCTTCTGGCGCTTCCAGACTCCTGGCATCGTGCTTGGCCCCTTTGAGGACGAGCCTTCGACCGCTGAAAGCGTTCCCCCGCCCGAACCAGAACCGCAGCCTGTTACTACCACACTGCGTTTTTCGGCCACCGGGGACAATCTGATCCATGCTCCCATCTACAAACAGGCAGCCTGCCGGGCGGCGGAAGGCCAGCGATATGATTTTGACTACTGCTACGAGCACCTGCTGGATTTTTATGCCGCGCAGGATGTTAACTGGATCAACCAGGAAACACTCTGCAGCAAGGAACTGGAGCCTTCCACCTATCCCTGCTTTTCTACCCCCGGTGAATGCGCAGAGGCTCTTTACCGGGCAGGCATCCGGGTGTTCAGTCTTTCCAACAACCACACCTACGATAAAGGTGCCAAAGGTATCGCAGCAACGCTGCGGTTCTGGGACGAGATGCCGGAAGATGTGGTCACGACCGGCCTGTGGTACGGAGAGAGCGATTATGGTACTATCCCCCTGCAGACGGTAAACGGTGTGACGATTGCCTACCTCTCCTACACCGACCACACCAATGGCATCCCGCAGAGCAGTGCCATGACGGCCAATGTCATCTACACCAGCCAGCGGGATGTGATGGAACAGCAGGTGCGCAGGGCGCGTGAGCTGGCCGATTTCGTGGTGGTGGGAGTTCACTGGGGCGTGGAGGACAGCCACAAGATCACCCAGACCCAGCGGGACCTCGCCCAGCAGCTTTCCGACTGGGGTGCGGATGTTATTCTGGGCACGCACCCTCATGTGGTGCAGGATGCCGAGTGGAAGACCTCTGTGGATGGCCGCCAGACCTTTGTGGCCTATTCCCTGGGAAATTTCCTCAGCACCCAGCGCAAACCGGATCAGCTCATCGGTGCCATCCTGACACTGGAGCTGAACAAGACGACGGACCCGGATGGCAGCGTTCACTGCGCTGTCGCTTCCCCGCAATTACATCCCACCGTGACCCACTATGATGCCGGTAAATCCAACGTCCGCACCTACCTCTTCCGGGATTACACGTCGGAACTGGCGCAGGCGCACGGTGTCCGGGCCGCCTACCCCAGCTTTGGGATAGAGTACATTCAGAACGTATTACAGACCAACATCAACAGCGCGTTTTTGGCGCTCGCCTGAATTTGCAGCCCTTTGGGGCAGATTGGAGTGTTCATTATGTATGGTGTTTCCAAAATCAACATTGAACCCAGCCTGATGATGATCAGTGTGCAGGATGTGGAGTTCAAGGGCAACAGCCTGGCCCGCTACCTGCAGATCTTTGCCGATACCGGTGTTGTGGTGGATATGATCAGTCAGAGCGCCCCTCACGGTACCAACATCGATTTCAGCTTTACCGCATCTGCCAGCGATCTGACACTGGTGATGAAGGCCATCTCTGCCGCCAATCTCGACAAGGATGCCAAGGCTTCCCCGCTGATCAGCGTTGGTTACTCCAAGCTGAACCTCTTTGGTGAGGACATGGTCACCAGCTGCGGTGTAGCTGCCCGGGCCCTGAACGCATTGGCTATGGCTGACATCGAGGTTCTGCTCATCACCACCAGCGATCTGGATATTTCTCTGCTGGTGCGTAGTGAGAACGAGGACTCCGCTTACGATGTGCTGAAGAAGGCCTTTGAGCTGTAAGTGCCCTTCTCTATAAACATTACACAAACGCAGAAAGCCCGGCGGCATCCGATTTTTGGATGCCGCCGGGCTTTTATCATACGCTGGTTCTAAAAGATTACAGGGTCACTTTGTGGTAGATCTTCTTGCCCTTCTTGATGACGATACCATTCTTCAGCTGATCAGCGGTAAAGCTGACAGTGGGAGCAGCTACCTTTTCACCATCCACCAGGACACCGCCCTGCACAACCAGGCGGCGGGCCTCGCCGTTGGAAGCGGCCAGACCGGCCTTGACCATGAGGGTCAGGATGCCGATGGAGCCATCGGTCAGATCCGCTTCGGTCAGCTGAGTGGAGGGCATGTGCTCAGTGTCAGCAGCACCGCTGAACAGGGCACGGGCAGCGTTCTGGGCCTTCTCAGCCTCTTCCTCGCCGTGCACCATCTTGGTCAGCTCGTAGGCCAGGATCTCCTTGGCCTCGTTCAGGCGCTGGTCCTTCCAGGTGCTCATCTCATCGATCTGCTCCAGCGGGAGGAAGGTCAGCATCCGGATGCACTTCATCACATCAGCATCGCCAACATTGCGCCAGTACTGGTAGAACTCAAAAGGACTGGTCTTGTTGGGGTCGAGCCAGACCGCATTGCCTGCAGTCTTGCCCATCTTCTTGCCCTGAGAATCGGTCAGCAGGGTAATAGTCATCGCGTAGGCATCCTTACCCAGCTTGCGGCGGATCAGCTCGGTGCCGCCCAGCATGTTGCTCCACTGGTCATCACCGCCAAACTCCATGTTGCAGCCGTAATTCTGGAACAGATGGTAGAAGTCGTAGCTCTGCATGATCATGTAGTTGAACTCAAGGAAGGACAGGCCCTTCTCCATGCGCTGCTTGTAGCACTCGGCGCGCAGCATGTTATTCACGCTGAAGCAGGGGCCGACCTCGCGCAGCAGCTCAATGTAGTTCAGGTTCAGCAGCCAGTCGGCGTTGTTCAGCATCATGGCCTTGCCCTCGCCGAACTCGATGAAGCGCTCCATCTGACGCTTGAAGCACTCGGCGTTGTGGTCGATGTCCTCCTTGGTCAGCATCTTGCGCATGTCGGTGCGGCCGGAGGGGTCGCCAATCATCGTTGTGCCGCCGCCGATCAGGGCAATCGGGCGGTTGCCGGCCTGCTGCAAGCGCTTCATAAGGGTCAGGGCCATAAAATGACCGGCGGTCAGGCTGTCGGCCGTGCAGTCAAAGCCGATGTAGAAGGTCGCCTTGCCGTTGTTGATCAGCTCCTTGATCTCCTCCTCGTCCGTGACCTGTGCAATCAGGCCGCGGGCTTTCAGTTCGTCGTAAATCGTCATGGGTTTTACCTCCGTTTGTTGCGGCAAGGGCAAAAATAAAAGCCCCTGCCAAATGTGAATTTGGCAGAGGGCGAAATATCGCGGTACCACCTCTGTTTGCCCGTGCCTCACGGCGGCGGGCCTTCGCGGGTGCGGCGGCCAAAGGGTAAGCCTGCGACACCCAAACGCTGTAACGTGCGCACACGGCACAGCCTACTAGCTTGCGCGTTCAGCCTGCTGCTCCGGGCTGTATTCGCCGTCCGCCTCTGCTGACCCCTTGCACCGACCGGGGCTTCTCTGTAGCATGGCAGACGGGTACTGGGTCCCATCACTGCATTTAACAAAAATTACTCTATCATATTCCGCGCGGGTTGTCAAGCATAGTCCGCGAGTTTTGTTATGCGTGAATTTGTAGGGGGTTATTTGGACTTTTCGATAAGCTCCCGCGCACTGGCAAGGCTCAGCTCACTGACCTTGTCACCGGAGATCATCCGCGCCAGCACCTCCACGCGGCCGTCTATATCAAGGGTGTGAATCTCGGTAAAGGTACGGTCGTTGCGGACATTTTTCTGGATCAAAAGCTGGTTGTCCGCAAAGGCGGCAACCTGCGGTGTATGGGTGATGCACAGCACCTGATGCCCCTTGGCTGTCTGGTGCAAAAGCTGGCCGATACGCCCAGCCGCCAGACCCGATACGCCTGTGTCGATCTCATCATAAATAACGGTAGGCAGGGCATCACGGTCGGCCAAAGCGCTCTTGAAGGCCAGCATAATGCGGGAAAGCTCGCCGCCGGATGCAATCTTTGCCAGCGGCTTGGGCTCCTCACCGGGGTTGGTGGAGATCAAAAACTCCACAGTATCCTGCCCGTGGGAGGACAACGGCCCCCGCGCATGCTTGAGCGCAAAACGAATACCCGGCATGTTCAGAAATTCCAGCGCGGCCTTCATCTGCTTGTTCATGGCGGCAAAGCCCTTCAGGCGGCTTTGGGTCAGCGCCTCGGCGGCCTCCTTGGCGGCGGCATACAGCGTCTGCATCCGGGCCTTCAGCTCGGCAATCCGCTGGCCGGAGGACTGGAAACTCTCCAACTCGGCGGCGGCTGCGTCGCGCCGTGCCAAAAGCTCCTCCACCTCCATGCCAAATTTTTGCTTGATGCGGTAGATCGTATCAAGGCGGGATTCGATCTGATCCAGTTCCCCGGCGTCAAAGCCATAGGCATCCAACCGGTCAGCCAGATCGGTGGCAAGATCCCGGGCACTGTAGTACAACTCGTTCAGCCGCTCGGACATGGCAGCAAGCGATTCATCGAGCCGGGCACTGTTCTGCAGTCCGTCCACGGCACCGCCCAATAGGTCCGCTGCGCCCGCCTGCTCGCCGTCCTCATCCCCGGCCAGTGCAAGGTGGGCGGCGGTGATGCCCTCCAGAATGCTCTGAGCATGGGTGATGACCGTCTTGCGCTCCTGCAGGGTCTTTTCCTCGCCGGGCTGCAGCGCGGCGGCGTCAATGGCATCAATCTCGGCGGTCAGGGCCTCTATGCGGCGCTGCTTGTCGGCCTCGCTGGCGTTTGCGGTATCCAGCTGGCGCTTTACCGTGACCAGCTCGCGGTAGCGGCGGTAATACTCGGCAAACAGCTCGCGATTCTGGGCATACTGATCCAGCAGATCCAGATGCAAGGCCGGGTTTGTCAGGCTCTGGCTGTCGTGCTGGCCGTGGATGGACAGCAGTCCGGCGGAAATATCTCGCACGACGGCAGCGGTGGCAGGCATACCGTTGATACGGCAGCTGCCCTTGCCCTCGGCGTTGATCTCGCGGTACAAAAGCAGGTCATCGCTCGCCTCATAGCCGCACTTCTCAAGCTGCTTTTTGACGGACGCCGGTATAGCCTCAAAGGTGGCCCAGATACACGCCTTCTGAGCGCCGCTGCGCACAAGCTCGCGGGAGGTACGGTTACCAAGAATGGCATTGATGGAGTCGATCAGGATGGACTTACCGGCACCCGTCTCACCTGTCAGCACCGTAAAGCCATGGGTGAAGTTGACCTCGGCCTTTTCAATAACCGCAACATTTTCAATTTTCAGGTTTGCCAGCATGGGGCGGCTCCTCCCTGTCGTTAAAATTACCCGCGGCGGGTATACTGCTGCAGCTGCTTGCAGATGACGGCGGCATCCTCTTCATTGCGCATCAGGATAAAGAAGGTGTCATCACCGGAAAGGGTGCCGACTACATTGTCCCACTGCTTGGCGTCAAACACCTCGCAGGCGGCGTTGGCCATGCCGGAAAAGCACTTGACCAGCACCATATGCCCGGCATAGTCCACCTTGAGGACGGACTCCCGGAAGATCATCTCAAACCGGCTGGGTGAGTGTGTTACCTTGCCGGAGGCAGAGGCCGGGACATAGCGGTAGCGTCCGTCGGCGGTAGCCGTCTTGACCAGCTGCAGCTCACGGATGTCGCGGGATACGGTGGCCTGCGTTACATCAAAGCCTTCCTCCCGCAGATGTGCCAGCAGATCCTCCTGCCGGTCAATAGGATGCTGTTCGATCAGGTCCAAAATTGCCTGATGGCGTGCACTTTTCACAGGGATCATCTCCTCATCAATTTGTTTTCTATGGCATGAAACTGTTCAGCGTCATCGAATGTAATCAGCTGCAGATGCTGCCCGCCGCCGGTCACCAGCAGGCTTTCCCCCGGCAGCAGGCCGCACTGGTTTCTGCTGTCGGCGCAGGCAAAGCTGCCGTCACGGTTTTCGGCATCGGCAATGATCTCCAGCTTTCGGCTGGCGGCAAACACCAGCGGGGCTACATGGGCGTTGTGGGCACAGACCGGCGTCAGAACCATGACATCGGCGGCAGCGTCCAGTATAGGACCGCCTGCCGAGAAGGAATACGCAGTGGAGCCGGTCGGTGTGGCCAGTATCATGCCGTCGCTGCGGTAGCCGCCTACAAAGGCACCATCGCAGTATACTTTATAATCCATCGGATGCAGGCGGGTGTTGCCAAAAAGCACAATGTCGTTGATGGCATCGGCCGCCCAGTCGTGGGCGGGCACGCGGGCATGCAGCAGTCCGCGCTCCACAAGGGTGAAATCCCCTGCCGCCAGTCGGTTCAGCTTGGTAGCAAGCTCTCCTACTTCACAGGTGGCAAGAAAGCCTGTGCGGCCAAGGTTTACGCCCAAAACGGGCTTGCCGTGCGCCAGACAGTCCAGCCCGGCACGCAGCAAGGTACCGTCACCGCCGATGGTCACGACCTGTTCGGCGGCGCGGTAGGCCTGCTCCTCCGGCAGGAAGCGCACGCCATCCAGCCCATCGGCCGCCGCAAAGGCCTGCGGCATCAGGACCGGGATGCCCCGCCCGACCAGCAAAGCAGCGGCCTGCCGTGTAACGGCAAGCCCGGTGTCCTTGGTCGGGTTGGGAATCAGTAAAACCGACATAGCGTCAGGTTCCTTTCTCAGTGGTGGTTGGGGGTCTTGTCAAGCGTCTCGTGGGAGGCTGCCACGACCTTTTCAATCAGGCCGTCCGGCAGCGGCTGCGGGGTCTCGCAGTGCTGGACATACATCAGATATTCAATGTTGCCCTCGGGGCCCTTGATGGGAGAAAAATCCAGACCTGCCGGGGTAAAGTGGTTTGCCATGGCGTACCCCTCAGCCATCTTCAGCACCTCGCGGTGGGTGGCCGGGTCACGGACAACGCCCTTTTTGCCGACCTTTTCGCGGCCGGCCTCAAACTGCGGCTTGACGAGGCATACACCGACAGCCTCCGGCGTGCAGATCGCATCTGCGACCGGGAAAATGTGCTTGAGAGAGATGAACGAAACATCGACACTGAAAAAGGCTACCGGCTCTGACAAGTCCTCGGGCTTTACATTGCGGATGTTGGTGCGCTCCATATTGATAACGCGCTCGTCCGTGCGCAGACTCCAGGCCAGCTGGCCGTAGCCGACATCAACGGCATAGACCTTGACGGCGCCGTTTTGCAGCATACAGTCCGTAAAGCCGCCGGTGGAGGCACCGATGTCCATGCAGACCTTTCCGTCCGGCCGCATGGGAAAGACCTGCATCGCCTTCTCCAGCTTGAGGCCGCCGCGGCTGACATAGCCGATATCGTGGCCGCGCACCTCGACCTTGGCATCGGGTGCGATCATCTCCCCGGCTTTGTCCGCCTTTTGCTCATTGACAAAGACGATGCCGGACATGATAAGCGCCTTGGCGCGCTCACGGCTCTGCACCAGACCGTTCTGGCACAGGTATTGATCCAGGCGAATCTTGCTCATGCCTGCTTCTCCTTTAAATGGTTCAGTATATCCGTGCAGAGCGCGGCTGCATCGAGCTGCTGATCCTTGCGCAGCTCGGGCACATTGGCGTGCAGCAGATGGGTGTTATCCACCGCATGCAGCAGATAGCGGCCCTGCCAGCCGCATTGCTGCAGGGCAAAGCCCAACTGCTCACCGATGCTGCCGGTCCGCACGGAATCCTCGGCAAAGAGGATCGTGTCGTAGGGCTTAAGTGCATCGCACAGCCCATCGGGCAGCGGGTAGATCTGGGTCAGCTTTACACAGTCTGCCTGCTGCCCGTTCTGGGCCAGCAGATCGCGGGCGGCGATGATCTCCTCCGTCTCGGCACCGTAGCTGACCAGTGCGATGCGCGCACCGGCGGCAGGCTCCAACAGGTCAAAGCGCTTGCCTGTGCAGGGCAGCGCAGCCAGCGCGGGGTTCTCCTCCCCGCGGGCATAGCGGATCGCGCGGGGGCCGCGGGCCTCCCGCACAAGATAAGTCAGCCAGTAGCGCAGCTCAGCATAGTTGGCCGGGGCAAACACAGGAATATTTACATTGGAGAAAAACGCTACATCGTAAATACCCTGATGGGTGGCACCGTCACCGGGCACAAGCCCCGCGCGATCCACGGCAAAAAGAACATCAAGCTGCATCAGATTGACATCGTGGATGATCTGATCATAGGCGCGTTGGAAGAAGGTCGAATAGATCGCTACGACCGGCAGCAGGCCCTGACTGGCAAGGCCTGCCGCAAAGCTGACGGCATGCTCCTCCGCCATGCCGACATCAAAGAAGCGGCCGGGATGGCGGTGCTTGAAGAAGTTGAGGCCGGTGCCGTACTTCATGGCGGCGGTGATGCCGCACAGGCGCGGCTCGTCATCGCCCAGATCGGCCAGCGCACAGCCGAAGGTCGAGGAAAAGGAATCCTTCGGGGAAAGCTCAGGGTCGGTCAGATGATTGAGGTCGATGGACGATACGGCGTGAAATTCACCGGGGTTTTCCTCGGCAGGCTTCAGGCCCTTGCCCTTCTGGGTGACGATATGCAGGAATACGGGGGCATACTGCTCGCGCAGGTTGGTCAGGGTGTGGGTCAGCATATCGACATCATGGCCGTTCACCGGCCCGATGTACTGGAAGCCCATCTCCTCAAACATCGTGGATTTGTAGATGCCGCGGCGGATCAGCTGCTTGCCGCCCTGCAGCACTTTGACCATGGCATCACCGGCGACCGGGATACGCTCAAGCACCGTTTCCATGTGCGCCTTGACATGGGAGTATTTCGGGTCGGTGCGCAGCTTGGTCAGATAGTTGGCCATCTGGCCGACATTTTTGGAAATCGACATCTTGTTGTCGTTCAGAATGACGATCAGATTGTTCAGCTTGCTGACATTGTTCATGCCCTCGTAGACCATGCCGCCCGTAAAGGCGCCATCGCCCACAATGACCACGACCTTGCCCGGCTCGTTTTTGAGCTTTTTGGCCCGGGCGATGCCGATGGCCGTGGAGAGCGCAGCACTGCCGTGACCTGCGATGAAAGCGTCACAGCTGCTCTCCTCCGGGCTGGGAAAGCCCGAGATACCGTTCTTGCGGCGCAGCTGCGCAAACCCGGCCCGGCGGCCGGTCAGCAGCTTGTGGGTGTAGCATTGGTGGCCTACATCAAACAGCAGCTTGTCCTGCGGGAAATCCAGCACACGGTGCAAGGCAACCGTCAATTCCACAACACCCAGATTGGAGGACAGGTGGCCGCCCGTCTCGGAAACGCTTTTGATCAGGAACTGGCGGATCTCCTCGCACAGGGCGGGCATCTCGTCTGCGGGCAGATTTTTAATTTCTCCGGGCGCATTGATACGCTCCAGCAAGGGATAGCTCATATACGCACCTCGTTTTTATACCATCGGCATGACAAAGCCCAGCACAATGCCGAGCGCCGCGCCGGTCAAAACTTCGATCGGTGTATGACCGACCATTTCCTTGAGCTTTTTGCCATGGGGAAACTGAAACTGCTCGATCCCCTGATCCATCCATTCGGTAAAAAGGCGGTTCAGAACCTTTGCCTGCTCGCCGGTCTCATAGCGCACACCCATGGCATCGTACATAACGATGATGGACAGAACAGCCGCAATGGCAAAGGTGGGCGAGCTTACACCGCAGTACCGCCCGGTGGCAACAACCATGGCGCAGACGGTGGCCGAGTGGGAGCTGGGCATACCGCCCGCCCCCCACATACGCTCGGCGATGAAGCGGTGGAAGATAAAAAGATTCAACAGCACTTTGATAAGCTGTGCCAGCAGCGATGCACAGACCGCTGTTGCCAGCACAAAATTCCAACTCAGCGCAGCGCGCAGCAGTGGCATAGGAATCACATCCTTATTTCTTACGTTCCAGCAGCTCCGCAGCCAGCAGGCGCAGAAAGTCTGCTTTGGGGCCAAGCGCATCCAGCGCGGCCAGCGCTGCGGCGTTGTGGCGCTCCGCTTTTTCGTGGGCGCCCTGCAGGCCGTACAGCGTGATAAAGGTGGTCTTGTCATTGTCAGCATCGCTGCCGACGGGTTTGCCTAATTCTTCCGTCGTAGAGGTGACATCCAGAATATCGTCAACGATCTGGAAAACAAGCCCGATCTCCGCCGCATAGCGGGCCAGCGCACCGCGCATGTCGGTATCAGCAGCAACGCCGGCAGCGGCACAGCCCAGATGCACTGCGGTCGTGATGAGCGCACCGGTCTTGTGGGCGTGCAGGGCCATCAGCTCATCCTCGCTTGCGCGCACCGTCTCAAAATGCTTGTCCAGCTCCTGACCGTAGAGCATGCCGCGGTCACCGCCGCCTCTGGCCAGCAGCTGCACTGCCTCAATGCGGCTTTCGGCAGACAAACCGGCGTTGGCAAGCACCTCAAATGCTGCCGTGACAAGGGCGTCACCGGCCAGCAGGGCGGTCGCCTCGCCAAACTGCTTATGGCAGCTGGGGCGTCCCCGGCGGAAATCATCGTTGTCCATGCAGGGCATGTCATCGTGAATGAGCGAGTAGCAGTGCAGCATCTCGAGCGCACAGGCATAGTCGAGCGCATCGGCGGCATCGGCACCGCACGGCTGGCAGGTGGCCAGCGTCAGCACGGCGCGGATGCGTTTGCCGCCGCCCAGCAGGCTGTAGCGTGCAGCCCGGCCCAACTCGGATTGCTGCGGCAGATAGGCGTCACACAATTCCGTCAGGCGCTGCTCGGTCAGCTGCGTCCAAGCATAAAACTGTTCCTTGTATTCCTCATGCTTCATGGGGTACCTCCGCGTTCGGGGTCAGGCTTGCATCAATTTCCTCGACCTGCAATCTGGCCTTGTCCAGCGCTGTATTGCAGTAGTGGATCAGCCCGGCGGCCTCCGCATACAGTTTGACGGAATCCGCCAGCGGCGTAGACTCGTCCTGCAGCTGCCCTAAAAGGCTCTGCAGGCGCTCCATGCCCTCCTCAAAGGATTTTGGCTGCTTCATCGGGCATCACTCCCCTGTCTGTTTTTCCAAATTATGCACCGCTTCTATGCGGCATTCGGCGGCGGCCCTTGCACCGCGCAGGGTGGCGGCCTCGCCGGGGTGCAGTGCCTCTACACTGCAGGGTACGCCGTTGCGCTCAGTCAGCGTATAGCCGCGGGCCAGCACGGCGTAGGGACTCAGCGATTGCGCCACGGATGCCGCGTGCTGCAGGCTGCGCTGTGCGTCCTGCATGCGGTGCTGCGCAGCCTGCTGTACAGCGGCCTGCAGGCCGGCAAGCTCCCGCTCCCGGCGGGCAAGCTGCTGGTGCTGGCGCTGCAGGAGCTGGGCGGTGGCAAGCTGATCAAACCTATTATAGCATAGTTTGCAGCGATTCTGTATATTTTTTTGAATATTTTGCTGTAAAATGAATATTTTCTGCCGGACATCGCTCTGGTCAGGCACGCACAGCTCTGCTGCGGCAGAGGGGGTCGGTGCGCGCAAATCGGCCACATAGTCAAGGATCGAGGTGTCAATCTCATGGCCGACAGCGGAGACCACCGGCTTGCGGCAGGCAGCGGCAGCACGGGCAATACGCTCCGCATTAAAGACCCACAGATCCTCCTTGCTGCCGCCGCCGCGGGTCACAAGGATCAAATCGGGCCGCGGGTCGCGGTCAAGCCGCCGAATCCCCTCGGTAATGCTTCTCTCAGCCTCAATGCCCTGTACGCTGACAGGGGCAAGCAGCAGCTTTACCATCGGCCAGCGGCGTCGGATGACATTCTGTACATCCTGCCAGGCAGCACCAGTCTTGCTGGTCACGACCCCGATGCACCGCGGCACGGCGGGCAGCGGGCGCTTGCGCTCGGGGGCAAACAGTCCCTCGGCCTCCAGCTTTTTGTACAAGGCGTCAAAGGCCATCTGGGCAGCCCCTGCGCCGAACGGCTTCATATAATCGGCATACAGCTGGAACGCACCGTCCCGCTCGTAAATCGTGGCACGGCCGTAGACCAGCACCAGCATGCCGTTCTGCGGTTCAAAGTTCAAAAGCTGCGCCTGTGAGCGGAACATCACAGTCTTGATGCTGGCGTTTTCGTCCTTCAGGGTGAAATACAGATGCCCGCTCTTGTAATGGCGGGTAAAGCCGGAAATCTCCCCGCAGACGATCAGATCATTGAGGGGGTCGCACTGGGCCAATACCTGTCTGGCCAGTCGGTTCAGGCTGGTTACATTGATGTAGTCGGCCATGCGCCACACTCCCTTGCCGCCAGAATCGAGATTCCAATGGCGTTATCGCTGGCAAACCGGCCCGGCACAAAATGCGCCCCCGGTACGCGGTTTGTCACATAGGTGCGGATCAGATCGCTGCTCATGACGCCGCCTGCAAAGACAACAGGCAGGCCCGGATGCTCGGCCAGCGCGTTGTTGGCCATGCGCACAAGCGTTTCGCCAACACAAAGCAGGCAGTATTTGCAGACATACGCGGCATCGCGTCCCTCGGCCAGCAGCCGGGCACACTGGTTCTCCAGCCCGGATAGGCTGCAGGTGAGGCCGTGTACGCTGACTCTGGGGCGGACTTTTTCGGTGCAGAGGGCAGCTTGTTCACTGACATAGACACCCGCCGGGAACGGATAGCCAAGCTTTACGCCCAGCCGATCCACGGCCTGCCCTGCATAAAGGTCGCTGCTGGTGCCCAGCGGCGTGATGCGCTCAGCCCCATGGCAGAGCAAAAGGTCGGTCGTGCCGCCGGAAACATGGAACACCAGCGTCTCCTGATCGAACAGCTCCGGCTGACCCGTGGCGTACAGCGCCGCCGCAATATGCCCCTGCTGATGCGTCAGCTGCACAAGCGGCAGCGCGCGGGAAAGCGCAAACGCCGTGGCGGCACTGACACCGGCCAAAAAGCACGGCATATACGAGCCCTCGACCGGGCGGGGCTTTGCGGAAACACCCACAGCAGATATTTTAGTGAGGTCGGCGTGCATGCCCAACTCCGCCAGCATCTCCGGCAGAGCCGCCGTGTGGTGGAAAAGGGCGTCACTCTGGCGCAGACCGAGTTGCCCCTCTTTGACGGGCAAAAACTTTTTGCAATCGCAAACAACCTCTCCGGCGTCTGTGTCAAACACTGCCAGAGAGGTTGCGTAATTGCTGGTGTCGATGCCCAGCGTCAGCATTTGGGTTCATCGGTCTCGCCGCGCTCACGCGCAACGGCACCCAAAAGGCCGTTGACGAACTGGTAGTCATCCTCGGCACCGTATTTCTTGACCAGCTCCACGGCCTCATTGATGGCAACACCGGGCTTCTGCTCTTCGCCGTAGAGCATCTCGGCCAGCGCAAGGCGCAGGGCAACCAAGCTCACACGGGGTACGCGGGGCAGCGTCCAGCCCTTCAGATGGGCGGTGATGATCTCATCCAGCTCGGCGGCATGGTCATTCATGGCAGCCAGCAGCTGGTTTGCAAAGGCATCGGGCGCGGGGTGCTCCTCCGCAGGGAGGGTGGGTTCCTCGGGCTCAAAGGTAGCGGCGAAGGCCGTCAGAAAGGCCGTCTCGCGGGATTCGCGGCGGGTCAGCTTTTTCTCCATACTCAAAGTTCCTGTCTTTCCTTATCTTGTCTTATTCTTTCTCGGCGGGGGTCTCTGTCAGGCCCACGACCAGCACATCCACACGGGCCACGGTAATGCCCGTCATGTTCTGAATCGCCTGCTTGACATTCTCCTGCACTTTTTCGCACAGCGGCATGACCTTATTGCCGTACACAACGGTGATATGCACCGTCACGGTGGCAATGCCGTCCTCCATGACGACGGTGACCGGCTTCTGCAGACCGGTGCGGCCCAGAAGCGAGCGGACATTCTGGCTGGTGCCGGTGGCTACATCGGCAACGCCGTCAACCTCCAGCGCGGCCAGACGCGCAATTTTTGCGATAACCTCAGTCGAGATCTGTAAGCTGCCGCCGATGGTATTGTGTACATCCATAGTGTGTACCCTCCCGTTGCAAACGGCCATTTGGCCATAGTTCTACTAATATAAATCAGTGTACCACAAAACGGGGCTGTTTGCAACAAAATATTGGCGCTATTTTACTTCCACAATGGTGATGTCCTGCGCGGTCAAGCCCTTGCACTGGCTCAGCAGGGCGTCCCGGACACGGGTGACCTCCTCGGCGGTCAGCGCATCATTTTCAGTCATAACGGTAACATTGGCCTTGCTGCCCTCCAAATTGACCACGCAGTCGGGAAAGCCCTTTGACTTGATGAGGGTCTCCAGCTTTGTCTCCAGTGTGATGTTGCTGATGCGTGCGCTCAGCTCGGCGGTCAGGGCGTCCTTTTCCTCCTTGGTCAGGCCGACATCCTTGAGGGACTTCTTCAAGGTGTCCAGCGCTTCGTCACGGGCCTTGCTGCGGGTCAGTCTGGCAGACTCAAAAAACTCTGTGCCGGAATCCTGATTTACGCTGACAAGCTGTGCTTCGCCGTAGTTCTTGTCGGCGTCATCAACAGCGGCGGCCTCTGTGTCCTCAGCGCCCGCAGAGGCTTCTACGGCCAGCGGGTCGGTAACAGGGGCAGCGGCGGCAGTCTCCACCGCATCGGCAGTGGTATCGGATACAAGCAGGCTGGGCGGTGCCCCGCGGGAGAAGGACCAGTTCAGATATACGGCGGCCCCCAGCGCCAGTGTCAGGACAGCGGCTGTGGTGCCGCGGCTTTTCAGCTTGGCTGTAAGTTGCTTCATGGTTTGCCCTCCTCTTCGTTGGTTGATGCCATCTTTGCTACGGTGATATGGTTGGCGCCTACGCCGGTCAGTGCCTCCACCAGCGCGGTTACGCGGTTCTGTACCGCTGCTGTGCCGCCGCCCTCACAGACAACGGCTACGCCCAGCACGCGGGGAGTCTGCACGGTCTCCACAAGTCCGTCTGCGCCGCCGCTGCCCAAAAGCACATGGGTGGAGCCGCCATCGCGGTCCGTGTCCGTTGCGTAGACGCTCTCACTGCCTGATTCCAGCGTGACCATGACGGTGGTATCGCCTGCGCCGTCCACACGGCGGATCAGTGCGGTCAGGCGGCTTTCCAGCTGGGCAGCGTAGTCGGAGGCCGTCTCCTGCACAGCGGCGGGGGCGGGCTGCGCCGCATCGTCTGCTGGCAGCCAGGCGGAAACCGCCAACAGCACAAGACCCGCCAGCCCCATAAAGGCCAGCAGATTGACACGCTGCTTTTCATCAGCCAGCGCGGTGCGCAGCCTTGCGGCCAGCGGGGCGATATACTCCCGGGCGGTCATGGCGTGCCCTCCGCTATGCACCAGGGCAGGTCACCGGCGTTGACGGCCAGCAGGGTTTCTATCGCGGCGCGGTCGCGGATGTCTACCGGTGTAATGACGCATCTGCCGTCCTGCCAGCCGACGGCGGCGCGGATGCCCGCACCCTGCAGGACTTCCCGTACAGCCTCCACAGAGGCAGTCAGGCCAAGCTCGCGGCTGTAGGCTGAGAAATCAGCGGAGGGGCGGCTCTGTCCGGCAGGCAGGCTGCGGAGCGTCAGCACGATGCTGTCCCAGTCAATACCGCCGAGCATCTGGATACCCGCTGTTAAAATATACAGCACCAGCACGGCATTTATGACGGATTTGAAGCCGTTGTCCGGCCAGAAAAGCCGCAACATGCCCGCCAGTGCCGACAGCACGCAGCAGCCCAGTGCCAGATGGCGGAATGATTCCATGCTATCCCCCGTTCCCTGCCAGCAGCAACAGCGCCGTGGACAGAAAGATCATAAAAAAATAAAGCACCAGCACCGATCCGCAGAGGCGTGCCCCCTCAAAGTACAGGCGGCAAAGCTGGGCGCAGGGCTTTTGCCCGGTAGCCCCGGCAATGACACCGGCTGCCGCAAAGACGAGCGTATAGGCAATGCTTTGCAGAAAGACCGGTGCAAAGAGCGCCGCCAGCGCCAGCAGCCCGGCCAGCGCAAGGGACCCTTTGAGCAGCTGCAGCGCCGCTGCCGCTCCGGTCAGTGCGGCGGCAGCGGCATCCCCCACAACCGGGATCGCGCCCTGTAAAAGGCCCTTGCCGGTCCGCAGGGCAGCATTGTCCACCGTGGCGGCCAGCGTATTCTGCAGCCCAAGCACAAGGCTGAACAGTGCCCCGCAGACCTTGAGCAGCCAGTGCATGCAGCGGGCAAACAGCGCAGCGGCATCGGTGATGCCGCGGTTGCCCCAAAGACAGGCGCAGACCGAAAAACAAAAGTATATCTGCATGACGGGCAGCAGCAGCTTCCGGATGACCGCACACAGAAAGCCTGACATGGCAAAGAACATCCCGCTGTAGACCAGCGCCCCGGAGGTCTGCCCGCCTGCGGCAGCCACGCCGCCGAATACCGGCACAAAGGCGGTCAGATAGGTGCTGCAATCCTGCGCGGTCGAGCCGACAAGCGCCGTCAGCTGCATCGCGGTGGAAAGACTCAGCGAGCCGAAGCCCAGCACGGCAAGGATCTCAACATAAGCGCCGGCGGGCCTGCCAGCAAAAGATACCCGGCAGACTGCGCCGCAAAGTGCAGTGTGGGCTGAAAGCCGCTGACGATCCAGTCCCCCAGCAGCGCTGCAATGTCGGCAAGGGTCCACCCGGCGGCATCGGTGATGTCTGCGGGGCTGTCCTGCAGAATGTCCTGCACCTCCTGCGGCAGCTCGTCCGCAAAGGCAGGGGGCGGAACCGCCAACAGGAAAATTACTGCAAATAGTCCGCAAAGGAGCCGAGCAGCGACCGCAGCAGCGGCAGAGCCTGCAAAAGCACCAGCACCCGGCCGCAGAGCTCGATGGCGGTGGAGGCCGCGCAAAGACCGGCCTCGAGGCAGGTGTCGGCGGCAAACTGCGCGACCAGCGCAATGCCGAGGGCGCGCAGCAGCACCGCCGGGCTCTGCCCCTGAAAGTAGACCTCCAGTGTGCGCAGCCAAGCGAGCAGCGGCTCGATCTGGCGCATCGCCACAGCAAGCAGCCCGGCGGCGGTGCATACCGAGACCAAAAGCGCAAAGGCAGGCTGGTCTTTTTTTAAAAGAAGCGTCAACACGGCCGCCACAAGCACAGCAGCGGCCAGCTTGCATAATAAAATCATAGGTCATAGTTCAAACAATGCTTTGATCAAAACAAACAGGTCGCTGATCTGCCGCACCAGCATTGTCAGCACTACGATCAGTCCGGCCAGGGTCGTCATCATGGCCTGATCCTCCCGGCCGGAGCGGATGAGCAGCTGATTCAATACGGCCACAATGATGCCGGTGGCCGCAATCTTAAAAACAAGGTCAATGTCCATGAGGCCACTCCTTACCACAGCAAAATGGCGGTCAGTGCGCCCAGACAGGCCCCCAGCCGGGGCCAAAGCAGACGGGCGGCGCGGTACTGCTCTGTTCGGCTGCAGGCCTCCTCCTCGCAGAGTGCGGCCAGCCTGTGCAGCGCCGCACAGGCGGTCAGGCGCGGGGATTCCTCAGCACTGCGAAGCGTCTGCAGGGCTTCGCACCGCAGGGCCTCGGGCAGGCAGGACGGAAGCTGCAGGTCTGCCAGGGCTGCAGCACCCGCCGGGCAGAAATCTGCAAATTCCGGGCGGCGCGCTGCGCGGTGCAAAAGCTCCGGGCCTGCAAGCGCCTGTGCGTTGAGCAGCTCTGCCAGATAGCCAAACAGCCGGGACAGGCTGTGCAGCTGCCGCTGGCAGTCCCGGATACGGGCTGCCGCCGTAAAGCCAAAGCCCGTGCCTGCGCAGAACAGAAGAATGCCGCCCGCAGCGTGCAGCAGCACTGTCACAGTGTGACCCACTGTGCCACGGTGCCGGGGTGGGCGCGCCCAGACAAAAAGGCAGCCCTTGCAAAGGCACCTGTGGCCAGCAGTGCGGCCAGCGGGGGCTTTTTATGTAGACCCGCCGGGGTATCGCAGTGTACGGTAGCATAAAACACAACACCGGAGGCAACCCCCTGCGCCACAGCCTGTGCGTCCTCCGCTGTGCCCAGCTCATCACAGACGAGGATCTGCGGGTTCATGCAGCGCAGCGCCATGGCAATGCCCTCCGGCTTGGTGCAGCGGGCGTAGACATCGCAGCGGATCTGTGCGGCACGGGGCAGGCTGCCGGTCTCACAGGCCATCAGCTCGCCGCGCTCGTCAATGACGCTGACGAGGGCGTCACTCTCACAAAGCCGCTGTACGATCGACCGCAGCAGCGTTGTTTTGCCGCTGCCCGGCGGGCCGGCCAGCAGCAGTCCCCCGGCCCGGGCGGCCACGGCCTCCTCCAGCGCGGGCGGCAGTGGGCAGGTGATCCAGCGCGCGATGCGCAGATTCAGCGAGGTTACGGCAGAAAAGCCGCCCGGCCCCCGGCAGCCTGCTACCCCGATGCGGCAGCCGCCCTGCACGGTGAAATAGCCCTGCTGCAGCTCGTCCTCGTATGCGTAGACCGAACGGCGGCAAAGCTGCAGAAAGCAGTCCTGCAGCAGGTCCGCCCCCATTGCAGCGGGTAGCCCTGCACCCGGCAGGAATTTTGCAGCGGGGCACAGCCGCCCACGGATCGTAAACTGTATCGGCTGTCCCAGCCGCAGACGAATCTCTTGTATATGCGGTGCGCAGCGGGCATCCAGCCTGCCAAGCGGTGTGCGCAGCGCAGGCGGAAGGCTTTCAAGGATGCGGTAATACTCGTCCATCGTTTCTTCACCTCACACTGCCACTGTATGCCCGCCTGCGGGCGGATAGAACCGGGACGGCACCGCATAAAAAAACAGGACATCCCACATCGGGATGCCCTGCAAGGAAACGGCGTATAGAATGAAAACGGTTATTCGGATTTTTCCCGGATCAGTGCGTAGAGACCGGCCTCGTCCAGCACTGGAACGCCAAGCGTCTGCGCCTTGGTCAGCTTGGAGCCGGCTGCCTCACCGGCTACGACATAGCTGGTTTTCTTGCTGACGGAGCCGGCGGCTTTGCCGCCGTTTTGGACGATCAGCGCCTCTGCCTCCTGCCGGGACAGGGTGGGCAGCGTACCGGTGACGACCAGCGTCATGCCTGCCAGTGCAGTACCCTTCTTCTCGCCGGTCCACTGCATGTTCACGCCGTCGCGCTCCAGACGCTGCAAAAGGTCGGTGGTGCCGTCCTTGGCGAAAAATTCCAGCACACTCTGCGCCATGACCTCGCCGAAGCCGTCAATTTCGCACATCTGCTCAGCGGTGGCGCGGCGCAGCGCGTCCATGCTGCCGAAATGCTCGCCCAGCAGGGCGGCGGCCTTGTCACCGATGTTGCGGATGCCGAGGCCGAAGATCAGCTTATCCAGATTGTTGCGCTTGGAGTGCTCGATTGCATTCAGCAGGTTCTGGGCACTCTTCTTTTTGAATTTGTCAAGCGTGAGCAGCTGTTCCTCGCTCAGGGTGTACAGGTCTGCCACGGTGGTGACAAGCCCTTTTTCGATAAGCTGCACAGCCACGGCCTCGCCCAGACCGTCGATGGCCATGGCATTGCGGGAGGCAAAGTGGATCAGATTGCGCAGACTTTGGGCCGGGCACTCGGGGTTGACGCAGCGCAGGGCGGTCTCATCCTGCAGATGCACGACAGGTGCGCCGCAGCTGGGGCAGGTTGTGGGCATGGCAAAGGGGCGGCTGCCCGGCAGGCGGGCCGACACGCCGATGACCTCCGGTATAATATCACCGGCCTTGCGGACCTTGATGGTGTCACCAATGCCGACACCCAGACTGGCGATAATATCGCCGTTGTGCAGGCTGGCGCGGGACACACTGGTGCCCGCTAAAAAGATAGGGTCAAATACGGCAGTCGGGGTCAGCACACCGGTGCGGCCGACTGTGACTTCGATGTCGCGCACAACGCTCTCCTTGACCTCCGGCGGATATTTGAATGCAATGGCCCACCGTGGAAACTTGTTTGTGCTGCCCATTGTGCGGCGAGCGGCCAGATCATTGACCTTGATGACGGCACCGTCAATATCGTATTCCAGCGTGCCGCGCGCTTCGCCGATGGCCTCGATCTCCCGGATCGCATCTTCGATATTTTCAAACACGCTGTAGCGCGGCGAGACCGGGAATCCCAGCGACTTGATGTAATCCAGTGTTTCGTGGTGCGTCTTGAAGCTGCGCCCCTCGCACTGCTGCAGGTTGAATACAAAAATAGACAGCCCGCGCCCGGCGGTGATTTTGGCATCCTTCTGGCGCAGCGAGCCGGCCGCCGCATTGCGGGGGTTTTTAAAAGGCGTTTTGTCCTCAAGCTCCTGCTGCTCCTTCAGCTTGAAGAAGGCGGAGTGCGGCATATAGACCTCGCCGCGCACCTCAAGAAAATCCGGCGCATCGGGCAGCTCATGGGGAATATCCCGTATGGTCAGAATGTTCTCGGTCACATCCTCACCCACTACGCCGTCACCGCGGGTGGAGCCGCGCACCAGCTGGCCCATGCGGTACTCAAGGCTGACAGAGAGACCATCGATTTTCGCCTCGACCACATACTCGGGCTTTACACCGGCGTCCCGCACGCGGGCATCAAACTCGCGCAGCTCATCAAAGGAGAAGGCGTCCTGCAGGCTTTCCATCTTGACGGCGTGGGTCACCTTGGTAAATTTGCTGCTGGCCGTGCCGCCCACATGCTGGGTCGGGGAGGCCGCCGTGACAAGCTCGGGATATTCAGCCTCAAGCTGTTTCAGTTCGCGGTTCAGGGCATCGTACTCGAAATCCTCCAGCTCGGGGGCGTCCTGATCGTAGTATAAGCGGTTGTTTTTTTCTATGATGACGCGCAGCTCCTCCGCGCGTTTGCGTGCCTGTTCTAATTCCATTTTGCTCCACTCCGTTTGTTGGTATCAGCGATGTCTTAGTATACCACATTTTCGAGTGCAAATTCAATCCTGCCCGGGCGCATACACATCGGGAATCTCGCCGCCGGCAAGCAGGCTGACGAGAGGGCAGGTCTGCTCCACGGTCAGGGTGGCGGTGCTGCCGTCCAAAATCATATTTACGGTGACGGACAGATGTAAAACCGCACAGTAGCGTGTGGTGTTGATCGAGAGTGACTCCGCAGTCTGCCGGATTTCCCCCTGCACATAGCCCTGCGGCTGCAGCTGTACCGGCCAGCCGGGGCCAAGCCCGCTCAGCAGGGAATTGTTGGTCAGACTGCCGAAGGGTACACGGTAGGAAATCTCCGGCAAGGCGTCCATCTCAGCCTGTACGGCACCGATGAGCGCTGCCTGCGCAGCGCCGGCACGCGCGGCATCCAGACAAAGGATGCCGCCGTTGTCGGCAAAAAGTGTGCTGCAGAGCGCAGGCTGCCGTGAAAGCTCTGCAGCAACGGCACGGTTGACAGCCTGTACGGTGGCGGCGCGAGCTTCGTATTCGGCCAGCTCGTGCAGGGTGGGCTTGATGACGGTGTTGACATAGCGGTTTATATGCAAGGCTCCTGCCAGCAGCGCTGCTGCAGCCAGCCACACAAGGCTGCGCCGCTTTGCCCTGCACCGCCCTGCTGCTGTACAACGCCGCATACCACCACCCCTCTTTATGCTATGCAAAAACGCCCCGGGGCGTTCAGGCTCCGGGGCGCGAGGTGGATTTAGAAAAAATTATTTGAAATAGCGGTTCAGCAGACCCTGCATGCCGCGGCCGTGGCGGGCCTCATCCTTTGCCATCTCATGTACGGTGTCATGGATGGCGTCGAGGTTCAGCTCCTTGGCCTTCTTAGCCAGATCCATCTTGCCGGCGCAGGCGCCGCACTCGGCGTCAACACGCATCTGCAGGTTCTTCTTGGTGCTGTCGGTCAGGACCTCACCCAGCAGCTCTGCAAACTTGGAGGCATGCTCGGCCTCCTCAAAGGCATAGCGCTTCCACGCCTCGGCGATCTCGGGGTAGCCCTCGCGGTCAGCAACGCGGCTCATAGCCAGATACATACCGACCTCGCTGCACTCACCGTTGAAGTTCTCGCGCAGACCCTGCTTGATCTCCTCGGGAACATCCTTGGCGATACCGACAACATGCTCGGTCACATAGGTGTTATCCTTCTTCTCAATGAACTTGGATGCCGGGGCCTTGCAGACCGGGCAGAACTCGGGGATGGAACCCTCAGCGATATAACCACAAACGGTGCAAACATACTTAGCCATAAAAATTGCCTCCTGTTATTTTGTAATTGCTCATAGGACACATTCCTGTGTCTGTGCTCTTATTATACGACATAGCTTTGCAGGTGTCAAGGGGTAAAACGCATTTTTTAAGAAAGATTCCTAGTTTTTGAAAGGGCTCCCCCGCCGCTGCTCCCCCGCATAGGCAGGCAGGGCGGCGAATAAGGCGCGCGAAAGCAAACAGCTGATGCCGCCCACCACAAGGCCTGCCGCCAACAGCACGGGGGCGTACCCCAGAGCCATTGCGCTGGAAAGCAGCACTGCTGCCCCCGCCAGCTGGCCGAGGTTATGCGCCAGTGCAGCACCGGCACAAAAGATATACCCGCTGACCGGCAGGTGCAGCAGCACCAGCATGACAACCAGCGATAAACCGCCGCCGCAAAGAGAAAGAAAACCGGCAGTGGCACCCCGCGTCAAAAAGGCGAACAATGCCTTCAGCACCACCAGCAGCAGCGCGGTGCGGGTGCGCAGGAACAACAGCGCATACATGACAACAACATTGGAAAGCCCAAGCTTTATGGCAGGCATCAACCCAAGCAGCGGTGATACCAGAGATTCAAGGTAGGACAGTGCTATGGCCAGAGCAAACAGCATGCCGGTCAAGGCAGTCTCACGCGCCTTTGTATTATTGTGCATGGCGGGCACCCCCTTTTCTGTAAACTACAGTTATCGGCGTTTCTGACGGCGGCAGGAACGCCGTATAACTTTGTTTTGAGTGTACCCGCCGGAGGCGTGTTTGTCAAGGCATAAAAAATTTACATATTTCCCGGCGGAAACGCCCTGTGTTTTGCCGCGAACAGCTTGAAAAAGATGGCAAGATAGTGTATTCTTATAAGGTATCGGGCAAGCTATGCCTGTGCGTAGAGGAAAACAATATCATACACTATATAAAGGAGATCTGAACCTATGAAAAAGCTGATTCCTGTAATTCTTTGCTGTGCTATGCTGCTGGCCGCCTGCGGCTCCTCTGCAGACAGCACCTCCACAGCTGTCTCCTCTGAGAGCAGCTCTGCTGCGGAAAGCACCATCGGCGGTGCCGATGGCCCGACGGATATCGTCATCAGCGAGAGCACCGATGCCTCCGCCGGTGAGGAGGCCAACACCGCCAATCTGGATGCTGCCGTTGCCGCCATCGAGGCGGTCAACCCCATCGCCAACCCGCGCGCACTGGACGATTTCTCCGTTGAGAATGAGCTGATGCTGACAATGGACAACCTTGTTGCCTACAAGGGCGATGTGACCAACGATCAGGCGGACTGCGGCCTTGTCTTTGTGGCACAGGCCAAGGACGGTCAGGTAGATGCCGTCAAGAGCGAGCTGGAGGCCTACAAGGCAAGTCTGTCCGCCAATGACCTGTATGCTGAGTTTGCCGATAAGATCGCGCTGGCCAAGGATGCCCGCATTGTGACCAACGGCAACTATGTGGCCATCGTCATTGCCGGTATTGCAAACCCTGATTACGCTGCCATCGACACCGCACTGGAGACGGCGCTGAATTTCTGATGAGACCCTGAAAGAAGGCCGCTGCCGCTCGGCAACGGCCTTTTTTCATAACGACCCACCCAAAGCATTGCCGCCTATCCTGCGCCGTATCGGTGTCTTGGTTCACGCGGTGATGCCATCAAAAGAAAGGGAGTTCCGCCATGGTTTTTAACAGTGTGGTGTTCCTGTTCTGCTTTCTGCCGCTTTCCCTGCTGCTGTATTATCTGGTACCCGGCCGTGCCAAAAATGCAGTGCTGCTGGCGGAGAGCCTGCTGTTCTACTGCTGGACCGGCGTTGCATTTCTTCCGTTGATTGCGGTCCTGATTGTATTCAACTATCTGTGGGGCCTGCTGACAGCCCGGGCCAGAACAAAGCTGCGCGGGCTGCTGCCGCTGGCGGCGGTGCTGGTCAACCTTGGGGTGCTGGTGTATTTTAAGTATGCCAACTTCCTGATCGACACGCTGAATCAGATCGGCCATTTGGGGATCGCTGCGCTCAACATCGGTACGGTGCTGCCGCTGGGCATCAGCTACTATATCTTCAAGATCATCAGCTATGAGGCCGATGTCTACACCGGCAAGATCGAGCCGGAAAGAAATCCGCTGACCTTTGCCGTGTATGTGCTGTTCTTCCCGCAGCTGATCGTTGGGCCTATCGTCAAATACCGCGAGATGGCAGATCAGCTCCATGACGGCAAAAACCGCTGCACGATGGAAAAGGCGCAGCGCGGTGCCGAGCTGTTTGTCTTTGGTTTGGCAAAAAAGGTCATTCTGGCGGATTCCATCGGTGCGCTGTGGACCGACATCATCGGTGTAGGCGGTGTGGGGCTGGCCAATGTTTCTACCCCGCTGGCATGGCTGGGGATTTTGGCCTACAGCCTGCAGCTGTACTTTGACTTTGCCGGCTACAGCGAGATGAGTAACGGTCTGGCGGCGCTGCTCGGCTTTGACTGCCCTGCTAACTTTGACCTGCCTTATATCTCGGGCAGCATTACCGAGTTCTGGCGGCGCTGGCACATCACCCTGTCGGGGTGGTTCCGGGATTACATCTATATCCCGCTGGGCGGCAACCGAAAGGGTCCGGCGCGGCAGCTGTTCAACATGTTCCTGGTCTGGGCGGCAACCGGCATCTGGCACGGTGCAAGCTGGAACTTCATCGCATGGGGGCTCTACTACTTTGTACTGCTTACGATCGAAAAGACCTTCCTGCTCAAATACCTGAAAAAGGGCAAGATCTGGCCGCATCTTTACACCTTGTTCTTTGTTGTGCTGGGCTGGGGTATTTTTACAGCCAACCAGCCCGGTGCACCGCTGGGACTGCTGCTGCAAAAGCTGTTTGTGCCGCAGGGCGGTATCTCCGCTGTGTATAGTCTGCGCAACTATGGCGTGCTGCTGGCGCTGGGCTGCGTCTGCTCGTCTGCGCTGCCGCGGCGGCTCTGGGATAAGATCAGCCGGAACACGGCTGCCAAGCTTCTTGTGTTTACCCTGCTGATGGTGCTGTGCGTCTGCTATGTGGTGGCTGCCACCAACGCAACAGCGCTGTATGCCAATTTCTGAGAGGAGGAACTGCTGTATGTCAAAGGTCATATACCGCAAGGGCGGCGGCAGGCGCCGCGTGGGCTTTCCGCTGCTCGTCCTCTGTGCTGTGCTGCTGTTCGGCTTTTCGGCTGTGAATATGCTGTGGCCCAAGCGGGAGCAGCTTGTGCTGGAAAACCGCAAGGCCGCACAGCTTCCCGCGTTCAGTGTCAGTGCCTTGCTGGACGGCAGCTGGCAGAGCGGCTTTTCCCGCTGGATGCAGGATCAGTTCTCCTTCCGTGATGCGGCGGTCAATACCCAGCGTGCCGCAGACGAGATACTCTTCCGCAAGGCTGAGGAGGGCGGCATCCTGCTGGGCAAGGACCACTGGATGTTTACAAAGCTGTTCACAGTGGACGATGCAACAGAAAAACAGCTGAACAAAAACATCGCGGCTGTCAGTGAATTTGCTGCCAATCACCCCGGCAAGGTGACCTTCCTGCTGGCTCCGTCGGCCAGCGTCATCTACCCCGAAAAGCTGCCGGCCGGTGCGCCGATGGTAGACGAAAACGCCATGCTGGATGAGATCTTTGCCAAGGTCGGCCAGAGCGCAGGAATCATCGACCTGCGCGAGCTGTTTGCAGCGCGCAAGGACGAGTATCTGTATTTCAAGACAGACCACCACTGGACGCCCAACGGTGCCTACCGCGCGTATGAGGCGTTCTGTGCACAGAAGGGGCTGACGCCCTTTGACCGCGATGCCCATGAGAGTGCGACTGTGACCGGCTTTGAGGGAACCCATTACTCCGCTACCCGCCTTTGGAATGTGGAGGATGACACGATCACCTACTATCCGCTTGACAATCTGATGACGGTCTACCGGATCACCGGCGAGGCCGCCTATGAGCCGGAACGGACCGAAAACCTGATCAATGCCGACAAGTTTGCGACCCGCGACAAGTATGCGGCTTTTCTGGACGGCAATAATGGCTACTCGACCATTGAGGGCAGCGGGACAGGCAGTATTCTGGTTGTGAAGGACAGCTACGCCAACAGCTTTATCCCCTATCTGACCGCCAACTATGCCAAGATCGGTGTGGTGGATTTTCGCAATTTCAAGTACGGCCTTGATTCCACGATCGAAAAAGAGGGCTACGATGAGGTTCTGGTGCTGTATAACTTCCAGACCTTTATAGCAGACACAAACCTGATTTATATTACCCGGCCCACCACCCTGCAGTAATCAGCCGCGCCCGACCCCGCATTTTGCGGAATCGGGCGCGGTTTTTTTATTACTCCCATAGAATCGTAAGCTGCGGAGCCGGTGCCGGGCTGTGGGGGCCGTACAGATTGGCGTGCCAGAACTGCAGGTGAAAAAAGTCGGCCGACTGTGCAGCGGTGAGTGCGGCAAAAGCCTGCTGCAGCTCGGCGCAGAACAATGCCTGCAGATTTTGCCCCGTCTGCGTGAGTGCTTCAAACGCTGCATCGCGCAGGTGCAGCTGTGCGGTGGTATCCTGCACCGTTACATCGATGCGGGCGCGGCACAGGGCAGTCCCGCCCGCATAGGTTGTATAAAGGCGGTCCGTCTGCCCGCAGAGCACGGCGGCCAGTTGGGCGGCCAGACCTGCAGCGCGGTAAGAAGCGGTCTGCCGCTTTGCGAGCAGCAGAAGGTCATACCCGCTGTCGGCGCGGTAGCCGGGCACAGCACAGCAGTCCGCCTGTGTAAAAAGCTGCTGCAGGCCGCAGTGCAGGCGGTATGCGGAGCGGACCGACTTCATGTCCTCATACAGGGCGGCGGCATCCTCAGCCCAGCTGTGGGACGTTGTATCCAGCGCAAAGACCGAAAGCTCCGGCGCGGGCTGGGCTTTGTCGTAGAGCAGACTGCCCAGCTCACGGGCGGTTTGCCAGTCGGCATCGGCCGGCAGAACGGCTAGATCAATCAAGCCGTAATAAAGGCGGCCCGGCAGCGCAGCCTCGGCCCGGTGGAGAGCCTGAGCGGCGGTGGCACCGCGTGCGGAGGAGGTTTTGTAGTGAAGGCCGTCCTCACTGTTGTTCTGGTCAGCCAGCAACAGACAGACGGAATACTGCCCCTGCTGCCGTGCGAAGAATACGGAGCGGACGATCTCCCGCTCCGACAGCGCCTGCCCGCAGCCGCAGAGAAAAAGTGTGATGCAGGCAATCAGCAGCGCCTTATACTTCGGTACAGACATGCGGCCCCACCTCCAATCCATGTCAGCAGAACAAAGCCCCAGGTCAGCGCACTGCGCAGCGGCAGCGCTGTGTCCAGATCAATCTTGCGCAGCACGGCGCAAAGCAGCCAGATGCCGCCCAGATACACAGGAAAGCGGTCCAGCCCGGCGGCGCTGTCCTCCGTCTTGCTTCGGCCGCCCAGCAGCCGCACCAGCGCATAGAGATAAAGCGCCAGCTTGACGGTGACGGCCATGACCCACAGGATGAACTGCAGCCATTCCAGCCGGTTGAAGATGGACAGCGCACCGCACCGCGCGGCGGCGTGGACGGGGTCTGCCCGCAGCGGCATGGCAGCGCCGTAGAACAGCTCAAGCAGCAGATGGATCGAGACATCAAACGCCAGCGCATACCCGGCCAACCGCAGCAGTGTATGACGGCCGCGCTTGTCCTGCGCAGGCCAGAGGGCGGGCAGCAGATACTCCGGGTAAAGGGTCAGCTGATCCTTGACGGCGGTGAGGAAATCTGCGCGCGTCAAATCTGTGTACTGCAGGTTCGTAATCCGCAGACGCGGCAGCACTGAGAGCAGCATGACCGCGGTGGCCGCCGCCAGCAGACAAAGCACGGCACGGGCCGTCTGCGACAGTGCAGATACCCGCCGCAGATAGACGACCGGCAGCACGGCCAGCAGACAGACGGAGGTCAGTGTGATCGCCCCGGGATAGAGCCGGTCGGCAAGCTGCCAGAGCCGCAGCAGCTCCAAAACTGAGGAAAACACAAGCAATGCGCCGAACAGTAGCCTTAAAACCGGGTCGCAGGCCAGCCGCCAGCACCGAGCAAACAACCAGCCGACCGCCGCAAGCAGCAGTGCGCAGAGCGGGGCTGCAGCCAGACCGGCCCGGGGGCGGTAGGCTGTCTGGCTGCGCAGCAACACATTGACAAGCAGGCTGACGAGCAGCGCAGCAAACAGACTGGGACATTCACGCTTCATGCTGACCGATCACCTCCCCGGAGCGGGCAAGACGGCTCCAGATGCTGCGCACAAAACCGTCCCGTACGCTGGCCCTGCCCAGCGGCAGCAGCGGATAGAGATAGTCGTATCCAAAAGGCTCACTGCCGCAGGCCATTGCCAAAATTGTCAGTGCGGCGCAGGCCAGTCCCGGTACGCCAAAGCACCCTGCCAGCAGGATCACCGCAAAGCGGAACAAGATGGATTGTTCATACAGTGACGGAACGGCCAGCGTGGCGATGGTGGCTGCAGCAGCCATCGTCAGGACCGGCACGCTGACGATACCGGCGCTGACGGCGGTTTCCCCGATGATGAGTGCCCCCACCAGACTGACTGTGTGGCTGATAGATTGCGGTGCGCGCAGGCCGGCCTCGCGCACGATCTCAAGCAGCAGCGTTACGCAGAGCATCTCAAGCATGGGCGGCAGCGGCGTGGCAGCCTCCCCGCGGGCCAGCTTTGTCAGCAGCTGCATGGGGATGATTTCCGGCGCAAAGGCAACGGCCATGACATACAGCCCCGGCCCGAACACTGCCAACAGGAAAGCCAGATATTTCAGAATACGGATGAGGCCTGCAAACACAGCGCCGGAGGCGTAGTCGTCAAGACACTCAAAATGCTCGGCAAAAAAGCTGGGAATAATGAGCGCATAGGGGCACCCGGCTACCAGCACTACAGCCTTGCCCTCGCACAGGCGGGCGCAGGCCGTAGCCGGGCGCTCGGTATATGCGGCAGCCGGAAAGAGATTCAGCTTGTCCTGCTTGAGGAAGGAGGCAAAATAGGCGCTGTCGAGCAGGACCGGGATCTCGACATTTTCCAGCCGTGCGCGCAGTGCGGCAACGGTTTCCTCCGGGGCAAGGGCTTTGTCATAGCAAAGACAGTATTCGGTTTTGGCGCGGGTATGGGCGGTTGTGATCTCCGCTACAAGGGTACCGGTGCGGAATTGCCGCCGCAGCAGGGAGATATTATTGCGCAGCAGCTCGGTGAATGCCTCCTGAGAGCCGCGCAGATTTCCCTCTCCCGTTGGGCTCGAAACGGCGCGCTGCGGCATTTCCTGTGTGGAAAAGGCAACTGCCCGGCTCACATCATCAATCAGCAGCACGGACAGCCCATTGCAGAGCAGCTCCACAAGGGCGGTCCTGTCGGTAACAGCCTCGGCCTCGGCGGGAATACGGCTCTGGGTCAAAAGATAATCGCACAGTCCCGCCCCGCCGCCCAGCATGGCAGGGTCACGGTCCAGCATGTCCAGCGCCATGCGGCAAAGCTTTTCCGGGGAGGAAAGCCCTGTAAACATGACGATGGCACATCGAATACCTGCAATCATCAGGTGCTTGGTATAAAAATCATCGGAACGGCCAAACATTTCTTCCAGAAACGCAAGATTCTCGTCCAGCGAACGGTACAGCGGTTTTGGCGTCATCGGTGTTCCCCCTCTCACGCAGGATAGTGTGAGCCGTTCAGGGGTGTTTTATAAGGAGGCGGCAGGATGATTTCTACGGTGGTGCGCACGGTGCTGGTCTACTGCGCCGTCACGGTAGCCATGCGCCTGATGGGAAAGCGCCAGCTGGGGGAGCTGCAGCCGGCCGAGCTTGTGACGACATTGCTGATCTCCAATGTGGCATCGATCTGCATTGATGAGCCGGACCTGCCGCTGCTTGCAAGCCTTGTGCCGATCTTTCTGATTACGGCGCTGGAAATTTTAAACTCTACCCTGTTGTGGTTCAGCCCGGCCTATGCAGAGCTGCTGCTGGGCAGGCCTGTGACCGTCATACGCAATGGAAAGATACAGCAGGATGCGCTTGCGCAGCTGCGCATCACGGTATCCGATCTGGCAGAGGCACTGCGCGGCAGGGATATTTTCTCTCCGCAGGAGGTCTATTGGGGCGTGGTGGAGCCGAACGGCAGTATCTCGGCGGCCTCAATGCCGAAGGACGGTCAGGAACCGCCCCTGCTGCCGCTTCTCATCGACACGGCTGTCTGCAGGGAAAACCTTGCTTTTTTCAGGATGGATGAGGCGGCGCTCGATGCCCTGCTTGCAGAGCGGCACACGACACGAAAGAATGTGTTATTGCTGCTATATAACGGCAAACAATCCGTATTGATACAGAAAAAGACCGCCCCCGAGGGGACGGTCTGAAAAAGGTGCTTATGAAACGAAACTGGTATGCCGTTGTGATCCTGTTGATGCTGTGTCTGCTATTGTTGGCCGCAGGGCGGTATGTGGACCGAACCACCGCGGCACTTGTGCAGCAGGTGCAGGCCGCGTATGCCTTGGCCATGCAGGGCGACTGTCCTGCGGCCCGCCGTGCCTACGGCAGGGCTGCGGAAAAGGCACGGGAAAGCAGCGGTCTTTTAAACCTGCTGGTGCGCCGCAATATCCTTGACCAGATGAACCAGACGATGGCGGTGCTGCCGCCCTGTGCCGAGACGGACAGTCTGGCGGATCTGGAGATGGAGACGCAGCGCGCCTGCACACAGATCGAGCAGGTGCGGCAATCATTTTTCGGCGGGCTTTGAGCGGCTGTCCAGCATATCCTTCAGCTCTTCCATGAAGGTGTTGACATCGCTGAACTGGCGGTAGACCGAAGCAAACCGCACATAGGCCACATCGTCCATCTGCTTGAGCTCCTGCATAGCCAGATCGCCGATGTGGATGGAGGAAACCTCGCGGTCGTAGGAGTTGAGCAGCTGCTGCTCAATACGGTCGACCGCAGCGTCAAGCTGGGTATAGCTGACCGGGCGCTTTTCACAGGCGCGCAGCATACCGTTCAGCAGCTTCTGGCGGTCAAACACCTCACGGGAGCGGTCCTTCTTTACGACCATCAGCGGGACTGTCTCAACGATCTCGTAGGTCGTAAAGCGCTTTTTGCAGTTCAGGCACTCACGGCGGCGGCGAATCTTCTCGCCGTCCTCTGTCGGGCGGGAGTCGATGACCTTGGAATCCACTTCACCGCAATAGGGGCATTTCATATCGGTTTACCTCCTTGTGTGGATTTTCAGGCCTGTTTGGCAGCCTTTTTCTTGGTCTTCCAATCGACCCACAGCGGCGTGGCGATGCAGATCGTGCTGTAAACGCCGCTTACCATGCCGAACAGCAGCGGGAATGCGAAGGAATAGATGCTGTCCAGACGGTAGATGACCGAGACGATGCAGACAACACCCAGCGCCATGCAGGTGGTGATGGAGGTCATCAGGGAGCGGGCAAAGCTCTGGTTGATGGACAGATTGACCAGCTCAGCCAGGCTCAGCTGCTTCTTGCTGTACAGGGCGCTGTTCTCGCGGATACGGTCATAGATAACAACGGTATCGTTGATGGAGTAGCCCAGAATCGTCAGCAGAGCGGCGATGAAGTTGCCGTTCAGAGGAATGCGCAGGATAACAAAGACGCCAAACACAACAAGCATGTCGTGCAGCAGGGCCACAATGGCGGTGGAGCCGGCCTTGAGGCCGCCGATCTTGCGGAAACGATAGGCTACATACAGCAGGATCAGCACGCAGGCAGCAACCAGCGCCACAATGCTCTTGAGCATGAACTCCTTGCCGATGGTGGCATCGACATTGCTGACCTCGTTCTGAACAAAGGCGTTGTCGGGGTACTGCTCGTTCAGGGTGGCCAGCAGGCTATCCAGCTCCTCGGTAGTCAGGGTATCGCTGCCGGGCAGGGTGACCGTCAGGGTCTGGTTGCCCGAAATATCAGAGCCGGTCTGCAGGGTCAGGCTGCTCTTGTTCAGCTCAGTGCTGATGGTGGACTTCAGGTCGTTCAGATCGGCATCGCCCTCATAGGCCAGCGTGATCATAGAGCCGCCCTTGAACTCGACATCCATCTTGACGCCGAACACACCGCAGAAAACCAGCACAAGGGCGAGCAGCGCGCAGGAGAAGGTATAGAACTTCTTGCGGTTGCCGATGAAGTTGATGGACGGGGTCTTAAAGTCGGCACCGCCATCCTTGCGGCCGCCGAACAGCCATGCCTTGCGCAGCGGCTTGAAATTGACAGCACCGCGAATCATAACGCGGGTTGCCCAGACGCCGAACACGAAGTTGAGCAGAACGCTGGTCAACAGGGTGAAACCGAAGGAGTAAATCGTACCGGCGGTGGAGGGTCCGAACCAGAAGAAAATCGGGTTGAACACCTTGGCCCAGAAGCCGTCCGTGGGGCCGAAGGCACCCATCAGGATCGCAGCAACGATCACGATGGTCACATTGCCGTCAATGATGGGAGTCAGGCCCATCTTGAAGCCGCTCTTGACAGCGCCGTCAAGGGTCTTGTTCTTGGACAGCTCCTCCTTGATGCGCTCAGCCGTGATGACATTGGCGTCAACGCCCATGCCGATGCCGAGGATGATACCGGCAATGCCGGGCAGCGTCAGCGTGGAGCCGGGGAAAACGGTGAAATAACCGGAAACGACCGCCAGCGTAGCCGCAACCTGACCCAGCAGGGAGATGACGGCGATGGTGCCGGGCAGACGATAGCGGCAGATCATCATGATTGCAACAAGGATAAAGGCAATGATGCCGGCCTGCACCATGACATCCAGGCTCTTGGCGCCCAGAGACGGGCTGATGGTGGAGTAGCTCTCCGCAGACAGAGCAAACGGCAGAGAGCCAGAATTGATCTGGTTGGCCAGCGTGGAGGCGCTATCCTGATCAAACTTGCCCTTGATGATGGCCTCACCGCCGGTGATGGCCTCATTGACGGTGGCGGTGGAGATATTGTTGTCATCCAGCCAGATTGAGATGGTGCCGTTGTTGGCAGCCAGCTCGGTGGTGGCGGAGGCAAAGGCGGAGGCGCCGTTGGAATTGAACTTCAGCTGTACTACCCAGCCCTCCGTCTCATTGTAGGCGGCGTTGGCGGAAGCCACATCGTCACCGCTCAGGATCTCCTCGCCCGTGGCGGAAGAGCCCTTGCGGAATACCATCTTGGCCGTGGTGCCGATCTCGTCAATAGCGGTCTGCGGGTTAAAGTCCGCCTCGTCGCTCTTCCACGGGAAACGCACGATGATACGATCCTTGTTGTTGTCAACATAGCTCTCGTAATCGGTGATGCCGAGGCCGACAAGGCGGTCCTCGATGACCGTTTTGGCTGCTGCCATCTGCTCATCGGTGGCATCCACATCACCGGCAGGCATGAATGTGACATCCACGCCGCCGCGGATGTCAATACCGAAGCGGATATCAGATGCGCCCTTGACATAGACATTCTTGGTATCGCCATAGGTATAGCTTACACCGAGGATGGCCGTCAGGGAGAACAGCACGATCAAAATTGCCACGACAAACAACGGCCATGACTTCCCTTTTCTGTTCATAGAAACCTCCAAAAACTTGCCCGCACCGGCGGGCGGGATAGATTTTACTGCTTGTCAGCAAGCAGCTTTTCAACAACTGCCAGACGCACACAGACGCAGAGCAGTGCAGAAGCGGTTTCGACCTCGTCCAGACTCGGGTAGGTCGGCGCAATGCGCAGATGCGAGTCATCGGGGTCCTTGTGGTACGGGTAGGCCGAGCCGGCACCCGTCAGGGTCAGGCCGCAGTCCTTGCAGAGCTGGGCCACACGCTTGGCACAGCCGGGCATGACATACAGGCTGATAAAGTAGCCGCCCTTGGGGTTGGTCCAATGGGCAATATCACCGCAGGGGGTCAGCTCGGTGGCAAAGGCGGTCTTTACAGCGTCAAAGCAGGGCACCAGACGGCGGCGATGCTTGGCCATGTGTGCCAGCACGCCTTCCTTATTTTTCAGGAAACGGACATGGCGCAGCTGGTTCATCTTGTCATAGCTGATGATCATGGTGGAGAACTTTTTGCACATATACTGCATGGAGCTCTCGCTGCAGGCAATGGCAGACACACCGGCACCCGGGAAGGTGATCTTGCTGGTGGAGGTGAACATAAAGACGCGGTCCTCATTGCCGTACTTTTTGGCCTCGTTCAGCAGGACCGGGGTCTCGATGATCTCCTCGGTCAGATGATGGACGATATACGCCTCATCCCAGAAAATCTTGAAATCAGGGGCAGCGGTCTTGAGGGCAGCAAAACGGCGGATCGTCTCATCGCTGTAGGTGTAGCCGTCCGGGTTGGAATACTGCGGCACGCACCAGATACCCTTGATGGTGTCATCCTCAGCAACCAGCTTCTCAATCTTATCCATATCGGGGCCGTCGGGGCTCATGGGGATGCTGATCAGCTCAAAGCCCATATCCTCGGTGATGGCAAAGTGGCGGTCATAGCCGGGCACCGGGCAGAGGAACTTGCGGTTTTCGACCTGACTCCACGGCTTGGGCGAATCTTGAAAGCCGAACATCATGCCGATTGCGACCAGATTGTACATCAGCTGCAGGCTGGAGTTGCCGCCCACAAAGACCTCGCCTGCTTTGACGCCGAACACATCGGCAAAGAGCTCGCGGGCCTCCTCCAGACCCTCAAGGTTGCCGTAGTTGCGCACATCGGTGCCATCGGCAGCGGTGTAATCATCAAGCTTGAGCAGGTCCATGGCCAGATCCATCTGGTGAGGGCCGGGTTTGCCGCGGGCCATGTTCAGCTTCAGGCCCATGTCCTGAAACTTTTTGTACTGTGCCTCGAGCGCGGCTTTTTCAGCGGTGAGCTCGTCATGATTCATTGCAAAATAATCTGCCATAAGTACGATCCCCCTAATTCATTTCTATACTTTTCCCATATAGCTGTGGTATAAGTGCCCCTCTATCTTGGCACAACCACAGGCGTACACTACATTATATACGATTTATCCGAAATAAACAAGCGGTTTTTGCCCGGTTTTGCGCTTTTTTATGCAGAAAAGGAACAGAAAAATACAAAAAAGCACATCTGTCTCAAAAAACAGGTGTGCTTTAACCGATTACAAAAGAAAAACGACTGGAACGTAAGCCGGGTTCTGTATCAAACGACGATCTATCTTGTCCTTGCGTCGCCGCAAGGCTCACGCCATCACCGGGACGCGCGAGACTCCGCATAATGTCCCATACGGATGTTGCTTCGAGCAGGGTTTACATAGCCGCAAAGTCGCCAGTGCGCTGGTGAGCTCTTACCTCGCCTTTCCATCCTTACCGCTTTCGCGGCGGTTTCTTTCTGTTGCACTATCCCTGGGGTCACCCCCGGCTGCCGTTAGCAGTTACTCTGTCTCTGTGAAGCCCGGACTTTCCTCAGGCAGCCCTTGCGGGCTGTCCCGCCGCCGTATGTTCCACTCGTTTTCCCAGAAAGTATACCATATTCCCGGCGCTTTGGCAAGAAAAATTATAGAGCACTGTATCAGCCCCTACAGCAGCAGCCGCAGGATCAGCAGTGCCGTCACGCCGGGCAGGCCCAATACCCCGGCACAGAAGGCCGTAAAGCGGTTCAGCGGCAGACTGATCCCGGTAATAGGCTCCAGCAGGCCCAGCAGCGCCAGTACCCCCAGGCCGCATACCGCGCCGCCCAGCAAACTGCGCAGCCCGCAGTGCTGGCGGGCCGCGCAGCGCACCACGCTCAGCAGGCAGACGGCTGCTGCAGCATAGGGCCAGTAAGCCGTCATGAATCCTCCCTGTCTGCCCGCAGCAGACGCAGCAGCGCGCGGCAGCGGCACATAAGCGCCGCATGCTGGTAGGTCAGCTGCTCGATGGAAAATGGGTCCTGTGCCTCCCGGAAGGCGCTGTCAACGGCGCGCATCGCCTGCATTGTGCTGTCCAGCTCGGCCTTGGCGGCGCGGCGCTCCCGTTCGGCTTTGGTAATGCGTCTGAACATAACTCCTCCGTCACAGCAAAATGCAGATCAGCCCGTCACAGCCTTCGTTGATGATGCGCTCAAGGGTCTGCTGCAGACGAGTGCGCGCCTCCTGCGGCATATGCAGCAGCTTGGCCTGCACGCCCTCGCTGACAAGCTCATTCAGGCTCTTGCCGAAGATATTCGTGCTCCATAGCTTGCCGGGGTCGGTCTCAAAATCCGAAAGCAGGCTTTTGATAAGCTCCTCCCCCTGCTGCTCACTGCCCACTGTGGGGGAAAGCTCGGTGTGGATGTTGGCACGCATGATGTGCAGGCTGGGGGCGCTGGCGCTGAGCCGCACCCCGTACTGACCGCCCTGCCGCACGATTTCAGGGTCCTCCAGCGTCAGCTCATCAATACCCGGCATGACGATCCCATAGCCGGTAGCCTCGACCTGATCCAGTGCGGATTTGATCTTGTCATAGGCGCGCTTGGCCCGTGCCAGACTGACGACACAGGGCAGCAGGCTGGCTTCATCCACGATGTCCAGCCCGGTCTGCTCGCCGAGGATCCGGTAAAAAATATCGGGGTCTACAGTGACACGGAGTGTGACGCTGCCGGTGGCGAGATCCATACCGGCGAGGGAGGCGCCGGTGATATACTCGCAGCCAAGCTGGGGGCGTTTGCCGGCAATGTCGGCCATCTTGTGCAGCGAGGCAGCAAATTCCAGCATGGCGGTGTAGACGGCACTCTGCAGCCAGTGTCCGCTTTCAAGCATCGTCACCCAGCCGGGCATCTGCACAGCAATCTCCCGAATGGGGAACTCATACAAAAGCGCCTGCAGCAGCCGGTCAAGCGTTTCCACAGTCATTGTGGTGCAGTTCAGGGGGAAAACGGCATGGCCGTAGCTTTCGGTCAGCTCAGCGGCAAGGCGGCGGGAATCCTCGCTGTCCGGGTCGGCGCAGTTCAGCAGGATGATATAGGGCTTGCCGATGGTGTCCAGCTCGGCAAGGATGCGGCGCTCCGCCTCCAGATAAGCCTCCCGCGGCAGGTCGGCAACCGAGCCGTCCGTTGTGACAACGAGCCCGACCGTGGCATGCTCCCGGATGACGCAGCGTGTGCCGGTCTCGGCTGCCAGATCGAACGGCACCTCATGGTCGAACCAGGGGCTTTTGACAAGGCGCGGCGCTTCGTTTTCCTCATGGCCCAGCGCGCCGTCCACCATGTAGCCCACACAGTCGATGAGCCGTGCCCGGAAGCTGCCGCCGCCCGAAAGCTCGATCCGAACCGCCTTCTCGGGGATAAACTTCGGTTCGGTGGTCATGATGGTGCGCCCGGCAGCGGACTGGGGCAGCTCATCATGGGCACGGGCCCGGCGTGCTTCGTTTTTGATGCGGGGCAGCAGCATAAGCTCTGCAAAGCGCTTGATGAAGGTGCTTTTGCCGCTGCGCACCGGCCCCACAACACCGAGGTAGATGTCCCCGCCGGTGCGCTGGGCTATGTTCTGGTAGATCTGTTCCTGTGTCACGGGTGTTCCCTCCTTTACAGCGCAGCCGGAATCAGCAGGCAGGCGGCCTCGGTGGTCAGCTCCTGAGGCGGCTTGTCGGTCGTATCAAGATGGTTGGCGGCGGCAAGGTCCCGGGCGCGCGCATGGTAGCGCTTGGCAATGTCAAAGATGCGTTCCCCCTGCCGGGCATAATAGATGTACAGGGCCGGGCCGTCAGCGTCATCGTAGGCCTCCCCCAACTCCACATCGCAGAGGGCGTCCGTACTGGCGGCCTGCATCAGGATACCGCTTGTCTCGATCTCAAGATCGACCCGCAGTCGTGCGCCGCTCTTGCTGCTGACGACCCGGACGGCAGCAGCACCCATGCTGGGCCACGCGGCATCTGCCGTGCCGGGCCAGACACCGTCCGGCTGCCAGATAAAGGTCTTGTCATAGCAGGTCAACTCCCCGCGTGCATCGCCGATCAACACATGGGCGGTGCCCTTTCCCTGCAGGCGCAGGTGGGTTTCGGCCCGCTCCCCGTCCGCAGGGACGGCACAGGCTGCCCCCAGCGTCACAAAGCAGCCGATGACCGTTCCCTCGGCATCGGGCAGATCGTCCTCAATGGAAACGGAGATACGCCCCGAGAGGTCGGCCGTTTTCTGCAAAAGGCGGCACGGCGTTTGAACGGTCTGTGTCTTGCAGAGCGTTGAGTAGGCATCGGCGGCCACGCGGTATTGTACGGCACGCCAGACCTCAATGCGCAGCTTCCATGTCACCGAGAGCGAGGCCTCCCCTGCGCCGCCCGCGTTCTCCGCTGCGCTGAGAACGCAGGCCAGCACCTCACCGCGCACCAGCGGGGCATCGTCCTCCGCCACGCCGGGCAGTTCAATCGTCTGCTGAATGGGAATATCCTTGCTGCGCACGGTCAGCTCGCCGCTGTCGCTATTCTGGCTGCAGATCTGCAGCTGCAGCGTTCCCTGCACGCTGGCCTGCCCGGCGGCCGGCACTATGCTGCCTGCGGTAAAGCTGCCGGTGATGTCCAGCACATTCTCCCCGGTGGTGGGCAGCGCGGCAGATGACTCGGCTGTCAGCGTTTTTTCCTCAGTCACAACGCATTGCAGGCCCTGCAATACGCGGGTGTACTGCTCAATGCCGCAGTCGGCCAGCGAGGTCAGCAGTTCAAGCTCCCGCCGCACAGCCACGGCGGCACACAGGATGTACGCCCCGCGAAGATCAATGCGATGCTCACTGACTGCGCGGCAGTTGCAGTATTCCGGTTCACCCCAAACCTGCGCAGGCCCCTCGGCATACTGTCCGGCGGGCAGCTCGACCGATTTTTCAAAGGCAAATTTCTGCTCTGTGCGCAGCAGGCGGGCACCGGGCTCCTCGCTCTGGTAGTAAACGGTACAGCGCAGATAGCCCTCGGTCTGCCATCTGTTGCCGGTCACGCGGTTCTGCAGCACAACGGGCGTGATCAGGCATTTGACGATCTTAAAGACGGCGGGCAGATAATCGGGGATCAAAAGTTCGGTCTCAACAGGTAATTCCAACCGCGTTTCCCAGCGGCCGCCATAAGATGCTATGGTGTCTTTGAACACCTTCAGTTCCATATTGCTTGCCCCTTTCCGGTTATGTTCTGGGGCATTATATGCGGCAGGGCAAAAAAATAGCCCCTGCCCGTAACAGGCAGGGGAAAAAATCATACCCTGAAGGCTGCGCGCAGAAGCCAGCGCAGGCCGCGCGGGCAGCGAACCACGACCACATGCATGACATACACCTCACTTTCCGTGTCTGTGTACGCCATACTATGCAGCGCGCTTACGGTGTGTTACGCATCATCGCGGGTCAGCACCACAACGCCGCAGCCGCTGCTGCACTGCAGGAAGGCGGTGTCAGCGGTAAATTCATTGCTGACGCCGAGGGGATACTCTGCGGTAAGAACGGCGTCCTCGAGCGGGTAGTACACGCCGCGCAGGCAGACGCCGGTGAGCGTTCCTTCCATAGGAAAGAGGGAGAGAAACTTCCAGTCGTGGTGTGCCAGCACCAGCGCACGGCTCGGGGTCAGAAAGCGCAGCTCGCTGCGCTCATCGGCCAGCAGGACGCTGACGCCGTTTTTGGCAAGATACAACCCGGTAGCCAAGTTGGCCAGAGTATGCTCAAGCCGGGCACCGCCCAAAGCCCCCAGCAGTGTGATCTCGTCATAGCCCTGCTCCAGAAGCCAGCGCGCGGCATACTGGGTGTCGGTATCGTCCTTCACATGGGGCAGAACGATGGTCTCCTGTGCAGTTTTGGGTTGCGGGGCGGAATCGAAATCACCCACGATCAGATCAGGCTGTAAACCGAGCCGCGCAGCATTGCGGTAGCCCGCATCGCAGGCAACGATAAAGTCCCCGGGCTGTACATAACGGCCGAGGGCAGCCGCTACCGGCACAGCGGACAGGATAACGGCGCGCTTGCTCATTTTTCCCACTCCTTCCGCGCATTGGCCTCCTCATACATGGCAAGGTAGCTGGCGTAGCGCGTTTTGCTGATGGTTCCGGCCTCCACGGCCTCGCGCACGGCGCAGCCGGTCTCGCTGCGGTGAGAGCAGCCGGTAAAACGGCACTGCCCGAAATACGGCGCAAACTCCGGGAAGGTATGCTGCAGATCTTCCTTGGGAATACGGCAGAGCTTTTGTGCTTCAAGGCTGGCAAAGCCGGGGGTGTCCGCCAGTCTGCCGCCGCAGATCTCAAAAATCTCGACCTCGCGGGTCGTATGGCGGCCGCGGCCCAGCTTTTGGCTGATCTGGCCGGTCTCCCGGTTCAGCGCAGGGGCCAGCGTGTTGAGCAGCGTTGACTTGCCGACGCCGGAATTGCCGCAGAAGGCGCAGAGGTGACCGCTGATATAGCGCTTGACCTCATCGAGGCCCTCGCCGGTCTCGTAGTTCAGCTGCACAAGCGGGATACCGCTGCCCGCGTAGGCGGTGCGCAGCATGTCGGCGGCGGCCAGATCTGCCTTGGTGACCACCAGCACCGGCTGCACATCCTTGTAGATGGCGGCTGCAGCCAGTTGATCCAGCACAAGGGTGCTGGGCACTGGCTGGGTCGTGCTGGTGACGATGAACAGAATATCCAGATTGGCGATTGGCGGGCGGATGAAAACATTTTTGCGGGGCAGGATCTCATCGATCATGGTGCCGTCAGCAGAAAGGGTCACATTGTCCCCTGCCACAGGCGTGATGCCGCGCTTGCGGAAGATGCCGCGGGCTTTACATTCCACGATGTCGTCCGGTGTTTTGACATAGTAAAAGCCGCCGATGCCTTTGGTGATATAGGCCATGTTGTCCTCACTTATCAGCCGATGGGATTGCCCTGCGCATCACATTGCTGGCCGTTCTCATTCCACATCGAGCCATCGGTACGCTGGTGGATCTGGTGGCTGCCGTCAGCACTCCACCAGGTGCTTTCCTGCACGGTGATCGTACCGTCCGGGTTGACGGTCGGGCCGGTCTGCTCAGGCTCCTGTACGGCCTCGGGCACGCCCGTGGAAACTACCAGCGTGATGACAGAGGATTTGCGCACGGTGGTATTCGCCTCAGGCGACTGGCTCAGGACGGTGCCGGCGGGCTGGTCGCTGGCCTGCTCAATCGTGCGGATGGACAGGGTCAGCCCCTTCACATCATTGCGGGCGTCCTCGATGGTCTTGCCGGTCAGGCTGGGCACCGTCACATCGCGGGCAACCTCAGAGCGGCTGACATACAGAATGACGGTGGTATCGCCCTCGACCGTTTCACCGGCAGCGGGCTGAGAGTAGATGACTGCGCCGTTGGCAACGGAGTTGTCCACCATCGGCTTCTTGGTCACGCGCAGGCCCATATCCTTGAGGGTCTGCTCAGCGTCCTCGGCCACCATGTTTTTGGTTTCAGGGATCGTGACATACTGGGTGCCAAGGCTGACCGTCAGCACGATGCGCTGCTTTTCCTTGACGGTACGCCCTGCCTTGGGGGTCTGGCGGATGATCGTGCCGGCCGGCTCACTGGAGTATTCCTCCGGAAATTCGGCGCGCAGCAGTTTGTTGTAGTCGGTGGCGAGAAACTCGTCCTTCGTCATGCCGACAAAGCTGATGACCTGCACATCGGCACGGTTGGAGAAGAGCAGATTGCTGGAATTGGTGAAGATCAGGTAGACGAGAATGGCAGCGCCGATAACGAACGCCACGGCCATGCCGAAGAAGATCGGCAGCAGTGAAAAGCCCCTGCTGGAATTTTTCTTCTTGCGCTTGGCCGATTTGCTGCGGCCCGGGTTGGCTGTGCCGACCCGGCGGGCGTCGCTTGTGCGGATATTTGCGGATTTGGCGCTGGGCTTGGCGCTGTTTACCACGCGGTTGATGCTCCTTTCCGGGTTGTCCTCGGCATTGCGGTATTCATATTCAAAGCGAATGGAGGGGTTACGCTTGAACTCCTCGATGGCATCAAGCATTTCCCGGGCGCTCTGGTAGCGCTTGTCGGGGTCTTTTTCCATTGCCTTTTCAGTGATCTGGCGCAGACCGGCCGGGGTGTTGGGGGCAATCTCCGCCAGAGGCTTCGGCTTCTCGGAAATCTGCATGATAGCGATGGACACGGCGCCGTCACCGTCAAACGGCAGGCGGCCGGAGAGCATCTCATACAGCATGACACCGACAGAGTAGATGTCGGTGCGGGCATCGGTGCGTTCGCCCTTGGCCTGCTCCGGGCTGATATAGTGTACCGAGCCGATAGCCTTGTCACTGACGGTCTGGCTCTGCGCGCGGGAGAAGCGCGCAATGCCGAAGTCCATCATCTTGATGGAGCCGTCCGCCAGCAGCATGATGTTCTGCGGCTTGACATCGCGGTGGATGATGCCCTTGGAGTGTGCATGCTGCAGGGCGCTCAGCACCTGTGTGGCAAAATGCACGGTTTCCTTCCATGTCAGCGCGCCGCCGCGCTGCTTGAGGTATTCCTTCAGGGTGATGCCGTCCACATATTCCATAACGATGTACTGCAGCTTATCGGTGACAGATACATCGTAGACCTTGACGATGTTAGGATGGCTGAGGATGGAGATGGCCTTCGATTCGTTTTTGAAGCGGCGGACCAGCTCCTCATTGTCGAGAAATTCTTCCTTCAGAACCTTGACGGCGATCTGGTTGCCTGTTTTCAGATCGGTGCCGCGGTAGACATTGGCCATGCCGCCAACGCCCACAAGCCCCTCAATCGAGTAGCGGCCGTCCAGTCGTTTGCCAATCAGATTATCCATTGTTGACCTCCGTAGTTTCCACGCCCAGCAGCAGGACCGTAATGTTATCCTGTCCGCCCGCCTGCAGGGCGCGGTCTACCAGGATACTGGTTGCATCAAAGAAGGGTACCTCACGCAGTACCTGTGCAATATCATCGTCCGACACCATATTCGTCAGACCGTCTGTGCAGAGCAGTAAAATATCCCCTTCTTCGATCTCGCAGCGGTTGTACTCCGGCACGATATTGGCCGAGACACCCAGCGCCCGGGTGATCAGGTTCTTTTGCGGGTGTATGGCGGCCTGCTCACGGGTGATCTGGCCGCTGTCCACCAGCTGCTGTACCATCGAGTGGTCACGGGTGATCTGCCGCAGCGTACCTGCATGGAACAGATACGCGCGGGAATCCCCGGCGTGTACCAGATGGGCCATGCCGCGGCTGGCGTAGGCACAGACGCCCGTGGTGCCCATGCCCTGCATCTCCGGGTCGGAGGTGGATTTTTCATAGACGGCGCGGTTCGTGATGTCGAACCCGCGCATGATAAAAGTCTTTTCCATCCCGGGCTGCAGGGCCTTCATGTGGCGGGCAAAATACTGCTGCATGGTGTCGGTGGCAATGCGGGCGGCAATGCGCCCGCCGTTTACACCGCCCATGCCGTCGCAGACAATGCCCCAGGCGGTGCCGCCTGCCAGCTGCTGCGCACAGTAATTGTCCTGATTTTCCTGCCGACAGCTGCCGATGTCAGTGATCGCGGCGATCTTCATTCGGGTTGAGTCCTTTCTGCTGCCAATGGCAGAGCTTATTTTCCCTGCGCATCCTCGCGGCGCAGCTGGCCGCAGGCGGCGCTGATGTCGGTTCCGAGACGGCGGCGCACGGTGGCGTTGACGCCGAGTGCCTCAAGCTCCTTCTGGAAGCGGTGTACATTGGCATCGTCTGTGGCGGAGTAGGGGCTGCCGTCCACCGGATTGATGGGGATAAGATTGACATGCGCCCCCATGCCACGGATGAGGTCGGCCAGCTTTTGGGCCATCTCGCTGCTGTCATTGACGCCGCGCACCATCGAATATTCAAAGCTGATGCGGCGGCCTGTCTCCTTCTGGTAGCGGCGGCAGGCCGGGATCAGCTGCTCAAGCGGGTAGGCATCGTTGACCGGCATCATGCCCGAGCGCGTCCGGTTGTCCGGCGCGTGAAGGGATACCGACAGCGTAAGCTGCAGATGCCGTTTGGCCAGCTCGTCTATCTTCGGCACAAGGCCGCAGGTGGACAGGCTGATGTTGCGCATGCCGATGTTGACGCCCTCCGGGCAGGAGATGATCTCAAGAAAGTCCATCACATTGTCAAAATTGTGCAGCGGCTCGCCGATGCCCATTAAAACGATGTGGGAGACACGCTCCCCGGAGTCCTTCTGTGCAGTGTAAATTTCCGATGCAATCTCCCCTGCCGTCAGGTCGCGGACGCGGCCCGCCTGCGTCGAGGCGCAGAAGCGGCAGCCCATGGCGCAGCCGACCTGTGTGGATACACAGACAGTATTGCCGTATTTGTAGCGCATCAGAACGGTTTCGATGCAGTTTCCGTCGGCCAGCTCCAAAAGATATTTGACGGTGCCGTCCCGGGATTGCTGGCGGCGGCGGATCGACGGTGCCGCAATCGTACACTGCTCTGCCAAAGCGGCCAGCAGTGTCTTGGGCTGGTCGGTCATCTGGGCAAACTCCGTCACAAGCTTCTGATGCAGCCATTTGAAAATTTGCTTGGCGCGGAATTTCGGCTGGCCCAGACCAACGATGTAGGCGGTCAGCCGATCCAGCGTCATATCGGAAATACAGATCTTTTCACTCATGCGGGGTCACCTCCCTTTATAATAACGGATCATAGTTCAGTTTCGTTCCAGAATGGCGGCAAAAAAGCCGTCCGTTCCGGTTTTATGCGGCAGAAATACCGTGCCCAGCGGTGTGATATCTGCCCCGGGCAGTGCGCTCTCGGGCTGCACAAGATGGAAATCAGGATTGGCAGAAAGAAATTTTTCCACCTGATTTTGGTTTTCCTGAACATTTACTGTACAGGTAGAATACACCAAACGGCCGTTTTCGGCAAGGGAATCCGCCCCGTTTTGCAGGATTTTTTGCTGTGTGTCGAGCAGATTCTCTATCCCGTCCAAATCCTTGTAACGAATGTCGGGCTTTTTGGCGATAACGCCCAAGCCGGAACAGGGCACATCGCAGAGCACACGGTCGAATTTCGGCCAAGTGTTATTGTGGACGGCGGCATTGTTCTCGACAGCCACGGCACAGGTGATGCCGCAGCGGTCAAAGGCCTTTTGCAGCAGCGGCACCCGGCTGGTGGCAAACTCACCGCTGACAAGGCGGCCGTTGTCCTGCATACATTCAGCCAGCGTCAGGCTTTTGCCGCCCGGCGCAGCGCAGAGGTCAAGCACCTGCTGCCCCGGGCGTGCATCCACACAAAGGGCGGCGAACTGACTGGCCAGCCCCTGCACATGGAAAAGCCCCTTTTGGAAGGCGGCGCTTGCGGCGGGCGAGCCGGCAAAATCAACGATCAGGGCACCGGGCCAGGGGCCGGTGGAAACGGTGTGCCCCTCGGCCTGCAGCAGTGCTGTCAGGCTGGCGTCATCGGTGCGCAGCGTATTCACGCGGATCGCAGCCTTGGGCTTGCGGTAAAAGGCGGCTGCCAGCGGAAAGGCCTCTGCCCCGAGCTGCGCATAGAGCAGCTCCGCAACCGGGCGGGAGAGGCAGTAGTAGACCGAAAGCCGCTCCAGCGGGTCAGGAAAATCGCTTTCCGAAACGGCAGCCCCGGCAGCGCGGCGCAGCACAGCGTTGACCATGCCGGCAGCACTGGATTTGCCCAGCGCCCGGGTCAGCTTGACCGATTCATTGACGGCGGCGGGCAGCGGCACATTCATATACCGCGCCTGCGCCAAGCCTGCACGCAGTACGGCACGCACAGGCGCATCCAGCTTGGCGAGGGGCTTTTTTGTGAATTGGTTTAAGATATAGTCCAGCAGGGGCAGGCGCTCAAGCGTTGTATAGAAGATGCGCGCAGCGAAGGCGGCGTCGCGGCCTTCCAAGGGCGGGGCGCATTTCTTCAGCTCAGCATCCAGCACCAGATTGGCGTAGCCTGCCTGCTCCTGATGGATCAATGCCTTTACGGCCAGACGGCGCGGCGTCACAGGTTGTCCCCCGCTTTCAGGCGGCGGCCGGCAGCCCATGCAGTGCCCGCCATTGGCTTGCCGCCCTCGGGCGTGACGGTCAGCAGTGCGACCGCGCCGTTTGCGGCAGCAATGGTCAGCGGCTTGAGCGCAAGCACTGTGCCGGGGGCTGCCCCAAGCGGATTCTCCGCCAAGCGGCTTTCCAGCACCTTGATGCGCTTGCCGTCCTGTGCAAACCAAGCCACCGGCCACGGGTTCATACCGCGCACCCAGTTGTGGATGTGGGCGGCGTCCTGCGTAAAGTCGAACTGTGCCATATCCTTGGTCAGCGGCGGGGCCATGGTGGCCTGAGTGTCATCCTGCTTCTGCGGTGTCAACTCCCCTGCCTCGATTTTTTCCAGCGCAGTGACCAGCGTTTTTGCGCCGACAGCGCTGACACGGTCGAACAGCTCGCCGCTGGTCTCCTCGGGGTCGATGGCAATCGGCTCCACCAGCAAAATGTCACCGGTGTCCAGCCCTTCGTCCAGCTGCATAATAGTGACCCCGGTCCCGGCGTCACCGTTCAGAACGGACCACTGGATGGGGGCGGAGCCGCGGTATTTCGGCAACAGCGAGACATGCAAATTGATGCAGCCGTACTTGGCTGTATGCAAAAGCTGCGGCGGGATCAGGCAGCCGTAGGCCACAACAACCACGACATCGGGGGCCAACTCCCTGATGATGTCATCAGAGGAGCCGTCCCGCAGGGTGCGGGGCTGGTAGACCGGGATGCCATGCTCGACAGCCAGCTGCTTGACCGGCGGTGCGGTCAGTATCTGCTTGCGGCCTATAGGCTTATCACGGCGGGTGAATACAGCGCAAACCTCATGCCCGGCCCCCAGCAGGGCGGCAAGGCTTTCGGCGGCTATATCAGGGGTTCCCATGAACAGGATGCGCATAAATCAGTCCTCGTTTTCCTCGGGGTAATCGTCCTCATAGAAATGCTCGGCAAGATCCATGATGGTAATGCCGTCCAGATGGTTATTCTCATGCTGGATGCAGCGGGCCAGCATGTCATCGGCCTCCATCTCAAACCACTCGCCATGGCGATCCTGCGCCTTGACCTTGACATGCTTCGAGCGCTTGATCGCGCCGTTGTGCCCCGGGAAGGACAGGCAGCCCTCGTACAGCTCAACCTGTTCGTCGCTCAACTCGAGGATTTCGGGGTTGATGAACTCAATAAACTTGTACTCGTAGTTCTCGGGAACTTCCTCGGGCAGGTCGCGGTCGTCAAGGCAGATGAACAGGCGGCGCATCATGCCTACCTGCGGGCCGGCCAGACCAAGACCGTTGGCGTCGAGCAGGGTTTCCTTCATGTCGTCAAGCAGGGTGCCCAGACGATCATCAAACTTGGTGACGGGGCGGCAGACTTTTTTCAGGATCGGGTCGCCGTCCTGAACGATTGTACGCAGTGCCATAAAAATAACCTCCAAATTTTGGGCGGTGATGCTTTACAGATCACCATCGGAATTGAAATCAAGGATCACGGACGCCTTCTGCGGCAGCTTTTCTGCATCGTAGGCATCCAGTGTCTCATGCAAAAGCGCGCGGAACGCCGCATCATTGCGGCATTTCAGCGTCAGCTTGTAACGGAATTTGTTGTTGAGCATGGTGATATTCATCGGTGCAGGGCCCAGAATGCGCAGCGGAATATCTGGCTTTTGGGCAGCATGCTCTCCCAGCAGTACGCCGAACCGCTGCGCAGCAATCAGCACAGCCCCCTCCTGATCGCCGATAAAGCCGATGACCACAAAGGAACAGAACGGCGGGTAAAGACCAAACCTGCGGAAGGTGATCTCCTCCCGGTAGAAGCCCTCATAGTCCTGAGCAGCAGCCAGCTGCAAAACAGGATGGTCCGGCACAGAGGTCTGGATGAGTGCCCGACCGGGCAGCGCGGCGCGCCCGCCGCGCCCCACGACCTGCGTGATCAAGCTGAACACGCTCTCATACGCACGGAAACCCTGACCAAACAGCAGCGAGTCGATGCCCAAGACCCCTACCAATGTGACCCTTTCAAAGTCAAGGCCCTTGGCAACCATCTGGGTGCCGAGCAGGATGTCATAGTCATGACGCGCAAACTGCGCAAGCATCGTCTCATGCGCATCCTTGCGCGAGGTAGAGTCCTGATCCATCCGCAGGATGCGGGCTGTGGGCAAAAGCCCGGCCAGCTCCTCCTCGACACGCTGCGTGCCGAAGCCGCTGTAGTGCAGCTTGCCGCCGCACTCCGGGCAGGTCTGGGGCAGCGGCTGCACCGTATGGCCGCAATGATGGCAGAGCAGCGCCTGCTGCGGCTTGTGGTAGACGAGCGGCACGCTGCAGTTGGGGCATTTCAGCACATGGCCGCAGGCGGTACACATGCCGATGGTGCGGTAGCCGCGGCGGTTCAAGAGCAGGATGCTTTGCTCGCCGTTATCCAGATTTTCCTGCAGCTCGCGGGCAAGGCGGACGCTGACCTCGCGCGGGTTGCCCGCAGACAGCTCAGCCCGCATATCAATGAAATCCACATGGGGCAGCGGCCGTCCACCGTAGCGATGGCGCAGCTCGACAAGCTGCAGACGGCCGCTTTTTGCGGCATAGTAAGTTTCAGTCAGCGGTGTGGCGGAGGCAAATAGAAGCAGCGCGTTTTCCATCACGGCGCGTTTTTTTGCCACATCGTGGGCATCATAGCGCGGGGCAGACTCACTCTGATAGGTATGCTCCTGCTCCTCGTCCATGATGATAAGGCCGAGATTCTGCAGCGGTGCAAAGACGGCGCTGCGGGTGCCTACCACAATGTCAGCATTGCCCTGCTGGATCATGCGCCACTGCAAAAGGCGTTCAGTGTTATTGAGCGCCGAGTGCTGCACGGCCAGACGGCTGCCGAAGGTGGATTTAAGACGGCGGATCATCTGCGGTGTCAGGCTGATCTCCGGCACCAGCACCAGCGCCCTGCGGCCCAGCGCAAGCGTGCGCTGGATCAAACGCAGGAATACGATGGTCTTGCCGCTGCCGGTCACGCCATGCAGAAGCGCTGCATGGGGCTTGTCATCCTCAAGGCCGGGCAGCAGCTCCTGAAACACCTGCTGCTGCTCTGCGGAAAGGGTAAGCGGCTGTGGGTCAAAGGGGATTGCAGCAAACAGATCAAGGGCCTTGTCCTGCTCAGCGGCCGTCAAAATTCCTTTTTTGACAAGACCGTCCAGCGTTGCCCGGGAAATCCCCACTTCGTCCAGCTGCCGGGCGGTCAGAGGACCGTTTTTCAGTGCCTCGACCGCCGCCAGCTGGCGTGGGCCGGGCTTTGGTTTTTCAGGCAATGCACCGGCCAGTGTGTAGAGCTTTTCGGTGGAGCGGGTCAGCCGACTCTGCATGACAGGGTGTCCGTCGGCCATCGCGGGCCGGTACTGCGCCCCATAGGGAATGACAGCCTTGACGGCCTCAAACCAGGTGCAGAAGGTGCGCTCCTTCAAAAAGCGAACCAGCTCCAGCAGGTCGGGCGTCAAACGGGCCTCCTCGGGCGCGGCATCGTACAGGGATTTCAGCCGCTGGGGGGTATCGGTCTCCTCCGCTTCCTCTACCGCCAGCACGACCGCCATCCGGGCCTTATTGCCCCGGCCGAACGGCACCAGTACCATGCTGCCGGGGTAAACCTTGCCGACAAGCTGCGCAGGGATGAGGTAGGAATACAGCCGGTCAAAATGGATATTGGCGTCATTTACAGCCGCCCGGGCAAGCAGCAGACTCATTCGTCGCTGCCGTGCTGCAGTCTGAATTGGATGATGGAGTAAAGGCTATCGGCGCAGGAATCCACGGCGATATTGACCACATGCTCATCGTAGTTGACCGAGTTGGCAATCTCAGTTTCAGCACGCTTGAGGCGGCGCTGAATGGTTGCCTCATCCTCGGTGCCGCGGCAGCGCAGACGGCGCTCCAGCTCGGCCATGTCCGGGGGCAGGACAAAAATCGTGGTGGCACCGGGGTACATTTTTTTGATGTTGCCGGCACCCTCGACCTCAATGACCAGAATGACCGGGATACCCAGCTTCATGCGGCCCTCGATCTCGCTGCGCAGCGTACCGTAGTAATTCTCGCAGTATTTGGTATGCTCTACGATCTGGTCATGCGCCAGATGATCCTCAAAGTCCGCTACTGACATAAAATGGTAGTTGATGCCGTCCTTCTCCCCATCGCGCGGCGCGCGGGTCGTGGCCGAGACGGTATGCTGGATCTCGGGGTGCTTTTTCAGCAGGGCCGCCACAACGGTATCCTTGCCGGTGCCGGAGGGGCCGGAGACTACAAACAGATATTTCTCGCCTTTCATCGTTACTTCCTCTTTTCTTCGCTTTCTTCTGCAGCACGCCCGGTGATGCTTTCCAACGGGATGCCGGACAAAATGACATGGTCGGAGTCCATGATAAGCACAGCCTGCGTGCGCCGCCCGTAGCTGGCATCAATGAGAGCGCCCTTCTCGCGGGCATCCTGCACAAGACGCTTGATAGGGGCGGAATCCGGGCTGACAATGCCGATGATGCGGTCAGCGTTGACCATATTGCCGAAACCGATGTTCAGCAGCTTCATGGTGTCCCCTCCCGTTTACTCAATGTTCTGGATCTGCTCGCGGATCTTCTCGATTTCGGACTTCAGCTCCACCACCAGCCGGGTAATGGCAACATCCTGACATTTGGAGCCAATGGTATTGGACTCGCGGTTCAATTCCTGCGTCAGGAAATCCAGCTTGCGGCCAATCGGCTCGTCCAATGCAAGGATCTCGCGGTACTGAGCCACATGGCTGTGCAGGCGGACGGTCTCCTCATCAATAGCCGTTTTATCGGCAAAGATCGCAGCCTCGGTCACAAGGCGGCCCTCATCAATGCTGCGGTCACCAAGCAGCTCCTGCAGGCGGGCATACAGTTTGTCACTGTAGGCCTGCACGCGGCCTGCGCTGTTCTCCTCAATCCGGCCGACGAGAGCTTCGATCGTGGTCAGGCGGCCGGAGACATCAGCCTTCATCTTCTCGCCCTCCACGGCGCGCATGGCAAGGAAGGCGTCCACGGCCTGCTCGGCAACGGCGCGAACATCCTCCCACAGCTCGTCTTCGTTCGTGGGCGCAGCAGTCTGGATCAGGACATCCGGAAAGCGGGACAGCATACCAACGGAAACATCGTTCTTCAGATCCATCCGCTCTGCCATGGCGTTGAGCGCGGCGCGGTAGCCTTCTGCCAGCTGCCAGTTGACGGAGACAACGGTATCTGCGGCTGTCACGGTCTGGATGGTGAGGCTCAGCTCCACCTTGCCGCGGCTGACCTTGGCAGCGACCAGCTTTTTCAGCCGATCATCCAAAAATGCGCAGGAGCGCGGCAGCCGGGAGGAATACTCAAAAAAGCGCGCATTGACGCTGCGCAGCTCAACCTTGATGTCACGGCCATGCAGCAAAGCCCCTGCGCGGCCGTACCCTGTCATGCTCAAAACCATAACCTACACCTCATAAAACACATATATTGTATATTGTACTATTTTTGGGGGCTGGATGCAAGGCTGGAGGTCGTTTTTTGCGAAATTTCACCTGTTTTTTTGCGTGCGCGTCACAAAAATAAAAGACCGCCCCCGCGGCAAAGCGGGAGCGGCTGTATAGAAATCAGACGGGATGAGACTTGTTCTCGTAGTCGGCGTGCAGAGCATCGACACCCTGCAGGCGGGCATTGCGCTTCTCAAAGAACTTGGGAGCGACCTGCGGGAACATGGCGTAGGTCAGGACATCCTCCTCCTGAATGGCGTACTTGGAGGCCTCAGCCTTCAGCTTATCCATCTCAGGGGCCAGAGTGTCGGCAAAGCGGCAGGTGATGGGCTCCTCACCCTTCAGGATGAAGTCGCTGAACTCCTTCTTGATGGGCGCAGGGGTCTTGCCGTAATCGCCGTGGACCAGACCCTTGAACTCCTTGGTGACCATCTTGTAGCGCTCACCCATGATAACGTTAAAGACAGCCTGTGTGCCGACGATCTGGCTGGTCGGGGTGACCAGCGGCGGATAACCGGCATCCTCACGGACGCGGGGAATCTCCTCCAGAACCTCCTGAAGCTTGTCCTCCTTACCGGCATCCTTCAGCTGCTTGAGCATGTTGGAGAACATGCCGCCCGGCACCTGATACAGCAGGGTGTTGGCATCAACGCCCAAGGACTTCTGGTTGATCTGGCCGTTGGCAATGTACTTCTCGCGCAGCTTGTTGAAGTAAGCGCGGACAACATTCAGCTGGTTCAGGTCAAGACCGGTGTCGTAGTCGGTGCCCTGCAGGGCGGCGACCAGACTCTCGGTGGGCATGTGAGAGGTGCCCAGAGCCAGCGGGCTCATGGCGGTATCCACAATGTCGGCGCCAGCCTCGATGCCCTTCAGGATAGACATAGAGGCAAGACCGGCGGTATAGTGGCTGTGGATGTCAACGGGGATCTTGACAGTCTCTTTCAGCTCCTTAACCAGATCATAGCAGGTGTAGGGCTTCAGCAGGCCGGCCATATCCTTGATGCAGATGGAATCGGCACCCATCTCCTCCAAGGTCTTGGCATAGTTGGCAAAGTACTCGTTGTTATGAACGGGGCTCAGCGTATAGCTGATGCAGGCCTGAACATGTGCGCCCTCCTTGTTGGCCGCCTTGATGGCAGTCTGCAGGTTGCGCGGGTCGTTCAGTGCATCGAAGATGCGGATGACATCAATGCCGTTGGCAACGGACTTCTGGACAAAGTACTCAACAGCGTCATCTGCGTAGGGGCGATAGCCCAGCATGTTCTGACCGCGGAACAGCATCTGCAGCTTCTGGTGGGGCAGCTCCTTGCGCAGGATGCGCAGGCGCTCCCACGGGTCCTCATCAAGGAAACGGATGCAGGAGTCGAAGGTTGCGCCGCCCCAGCACTCAACGGAGAAATACGGGATCTTGTCCATTTCGGGCAGGATGGGGCGCATTTCGTCCATGGTCATACGGGTGGCCAGCAGAGACTGGTGGGCGTCGCGCAGGACGACCTCAGTGATCTTAATGGGTTTCTTAGCCAATGTGATTCACCCGGCCTTTCTATTAGTTCATCGTGATGAGCAGGTCGCCGGAGTTGACGACATCGCCCTTGCGCACATTGACGCTGGCAATGGTGCCGTCCTGCGGTGCGCTGATCTCGTTCTCCATCTTCATGGCCTCGAGGATCAGCAGGGTATCACCGGCCTTGACGGAGTCACCGGCCTTGACCTTGACATCCAGAATGTTGCCGGGCATGGGGGCAGTGACAGAGACAGCGCCGGCGGCACCGGCGGGGGCGGCAGCAGGTGCAGGAGCAGCGGCGGGAGCCGGGGCGGCTGCGGGGGCAGCAGCAGGTGCGGCAGCGGCAGCGGGGGCACCGGTGCCCTCCTCAACAGTGACATTATAAGCAACGCCGTTAACGGTAACGATCAGGTTTTTCATAGAAATGTCCTCCCTATTTCAAGGTTGATGATTACAGGGTGATATTGCCGTGCTTCTTAGCCAGACGCACAGCACGCTTGCCGACCAGCATATCCAGTGCCTGGGCAACGCTTGCGCGGGCAGTGGCGGCATCGGCAACAGCGTCAGCAGAACCGTTTGCAACAGCGGCATCGGCGCTGCAGATCTCCTTGGCGTAGGCAGCAGCCTTGGCCTTGGTGGTGTTGACGATGTTGTCAGAGGCAAAGATCTCGTCCTTGTACAGGACCGTGACGGCAGCCTCGGGGGCCAGCGGAGCCACGGTGCAGCCCTGCACGGCAACGCGCCAGTCAGCACAGGCGGCAAAAACGGTGTAGGCGGGACCGACAGCCTCACCGGCCAGAACAGCGACCTTGACGGTCGTGGCCTCGGCGTAGACACCGGCCATACGGGCGGTCTGACGGATGCCGCCGGCCTCATCGTCACCCTCACTGCGGCCGAAGCCCTCGGTGTTGACGATGGTCACAACAGGGATGCTGTAGGCATCGCACAGGCGGACAAAACGAGCGGCTTTAGCGGTGCATTTGTGGCACAGGGCCTTCTTCTCGGTAGCGACAATGCCAACGGCGCTGCCGTTGATGGTGGCCAGAGCGGTGACAATGTTCTTGCCGTAACCGGCGTACAGCTCCACAGCGCTGCCCTCGTCAGCCAGTGCGGCGACAGCGTCAGCAGCGGTGTACTTCACAAGGTCGAGAGCCTTGGAGGGGGCGGCAAAGTCGAACAGAGCGGGGCCGGCCAGATTGTTGGCGGGCAGCAGGGCAACAATGGAAGCAGCCTGCTTGGCGGCGGCGACTGCGTCTGCTGCGGTGACGGCGGCAACACCGGCCTTGGCAGCAAATGCGGCGGAGCCGGCGTTGGCAACCTTGTCCTCGGCATTGAACGGAGCGTTCAGGAACAGCTCGGCGTCCTCAGCCATGACGCAGACATCTGCGGAGGCGGCGTTGATGGCGTTGGTGCCTGCGCAGGTGCCGGTGACAACGGCGATCTGCGGCACAACACCGGAAACGCGTGCGATCTCAGCGGTCAGGCGGGCGTTAGCGTTGAGCAGTGCAAGGCCGCCCTCCAGCTTGGCACCCGTGGAGTCGTAGAAGGTCACGACCGGCGCACCGGTCTCGGCGGCCATCTCCAGCACGCGGATATTCTTCTCAATATCCTGCACGCCGACGGGAGAGCCGTCCTCAAATACGACATAGGCGTTCTGGCCGTTTGCACAGCCGTAAGCAGCACTTACTGCGCCATCGGTAAACAGCGGCGAGTAGGTGCCGTCATCAAAAAATGCTGCAAGGATCTCTGCCTTGCCGGGCTTATTTGCTGCCATACAGGTTCCTCCTATGGTAAAACTGACTGTTTTTTATAAAATTGCTTCACAAAAAAACGCCATTTGACTGAATTATACTACGATTTTAATATTTTCACAAGTGGAAGTTTGCATATTTTTAGAATTTTCTGCATTTTTCAGTCGGAATTGCTGCGCTTTTTCAGGGGGCCGGGGCGTTTTGCCGGGGCAGCGGGGCGGGCAGACCCCTTGGCGGTGGATTTCATGGCGGCATTGCGCAGAGCGTTGATCTCGCTCTTTTTCAGCTCGCGGTACTCACCGGGCTGCAGCATGCCAAGCTTGACGGGACCCTCGGCGCTGCGGCGCAGGCGCACGACCTGCAGACCGACTGCAGAGCACATGCGGCGGATCTGGCGGTTGCGGCCCTCATGCAGAGTGATCTCCAGCACACTGCGGCCCGGCTCGTCCACGACTACATGGATGACACAGGGCTGCGTCTTGACGCCGTCATCCAGTACAACGCCGCTGGACATCTCGATGATCTGCTGCTCAGTGGCGCGGGGGTTGACCGTGACGCGGTACAGCTTGCCGACACCGCCGGACGGGTGGGTCAGCATATTGATAAAGGCACCGTCATCGGTCATGAGCAGCAGTCCCTCACTGTCCTTGTCAAGACGGCCCACGGGGCGCAGCATGGCGGGCACATCGGCCACCAGTTCCATGACGGTCTTGCGGCCGCGGTCATCCGCGCGGGTGGTCAGATAGCCGCGCGGCTTGTGCAGCATGATGTAGGTGTACTGGCGCTTGCGCACGATGCGGACGGTCTTGCCGTCAATCATGACCTTGTCGTAGTCGGGGTCCATCTTGTCACCCAAGGTGACGGGGTGGCCATTGACCTTGACCTTGCCCGCTGCGATCAGTCGCTCCGCCTCACGGCGGGAGCAGATGCCCTGATCAGCCAGCACTTTTTGCACTCTGTATTCTGCCATTCAATATACTCCTTATTCGGCGGGCTTATCAGCGCCCGGCTTTTCTTTTTTGATCAGTGCGGCAACCTTGTCAACCAGCTCCGGCAGGGAGGCGATCACATTGTCCACGGCGGAGACCTTCTCCACCAGCTGGACGGTGCGCACATTGCCGTTGGAGACAACGAGGAACGCGACCGGCGTGACCGAGACGCCTGCGCCGCTGCCGCCGCCGAACATCTGCTTGCTGGAGGCGGGGCCTACATCGGAGCCGCCGGATGCAAAGCCGAAGGTGACGCGGGAAACGGGAATGATGGTGGTATCATCGACATGGATGGGGTCGCCGATGATGGTCTCTGAGTTGACCATGTCGCGGATCTTCTCGATCGTAACGCCCATCAGGCCCTGAATAGGATGCTCAGCCATGGAAAATTCCTCCTTTTATATAGAAACCAACGAATTACGATGTGTGTGCAGGCTGCAGCTGTGGGTCTTTCCACAGGCGGTGCAGCAGCCGCAGAAGGAGCCAGAGCAGCACGCCTGCGCAGGATTTGAGTGAAAACGAAATGCTTCGCTCCCCTGCCCGCTGCCCGGTGAAATCAGGCTCCAGCCAAAGGCGGTCGCTCTGCAGCCGGACATGCTGCTGCACAAAGGCCAGCAGATTGTTGGCCAGCGCCATCTCTGCGCCGTAAAGTGCGGCGGTCGCAGCGGCTTCCTCTGCGTGAACCGTCCAGAAAATATCCAGATGCGTTATACGCAGTGCGCGCAGGCACAGTTTGCCAAGCCAGCCTGTGTGGCCCAGCATGCAGCTGGCGAAGGCCATCGGGTCATCGGACAGAAGCTGCCGGGCTGCGCTGATATGCTCCGAGATGCCGAAGGGCAGTGAGCCCTTCGGGGGTGTGCTTTCAGGCTCCGGCGGCGCTGAGTCAGCGCTGTCAGGCTGCGGGGCAGCTGCCGACTCAGGCAATGTGGTGTGCGGTGTGGCAGCCTTTGTGGCAGGCGGGGCGCTCGGGTTGCCCGCTGTGGCAGCGGGCCGCATTTCCCCTTCTGTGGCTGCCGGTTTACCTGCGGGCGGTGCGGGGGCAGCCGCAGGCTGCGGCGCTGCAGGGGCACTGCCCGCACTGCCCCGCGGCCAGGGCGCAAACTGCAGCGGCCCATAATACGCCCTGACCTGCAGGCTGCCGGGGTGGTAGGAAACCCGTATCCCCAACGGAAGAATGAGCGCGGCGAGCAGGATGACCAGTAGCGCCAGCAGTATCCAGCCAATCAGCTGCAGGACAAACAAGAGAACAGCCATCGGCAATCACTTCCATTCCAGCTGCTCGGCATCGCTGTCGGCTTCGGGGGCGGGCTCCTCCTGCACCTCGCCGTGCAGCGGCGGCAGATCATTGAGGCTGCCCAGCCCAAACACGCGCAAAAAGGTGTCGGTGACCTGAAAAGCAACCGGCTTGCCCGGCAGATCCAGACGGCCGGCCTCCTCGATCAAGCCTTTATCCAGCAGCTTTGTGACGGTGGATGAGGAATCCACACCGCGGACCTGCTCAATAAAGCTGCGGGACACAGGCTGGTTGTAGGCGATGACGGCCAGCACCTCAAGCGCTGCGGGTGAAAGCGGCGCATTACGGCGGGTATCAAGAATCCGCTTGACCATCTCGCCGTAATACGGGCGGGTCGTCATCTGCCAACGGTCCGGCTCAAAAAACAGGAGGACCATGCCGCTCTCCTGCTCGTCAAGCCGTTTTTGCAGCTTTAGCAGCAGCTCGGTGGTTTCGTCTGTGTCCAGCCGCAGAGCATCCGCCAGACGGGCGGTTTCCACCGGCTCCGCATGGGCAAACAGCATGGCTTCCAGCGAGCCAAGCTCCTGTCGTTCTGTCATTGCGTTTTGTCCTTTCTTCTGCGGTGTGTGCGGTCAAGCTGCAAGGTGCCGCTGTCATCCACCTGAACGCGGCCGGCGCGGATCAGCTCCAGCAGGGCTAAGAAGGTGGCAACATTTGTGCTTCGGCTCTCCTCACGGCTGAACAGCTCGCCCATCTGCTGCAAACGACCCTTGAGCAGCCCGCGCAGCATGTGGGAAACGCGGCTTGCAACGGAGACGAAGGGCGCTGTGACCAGCGGCTCAAACTTTTCCTGTGTGGGTTTCCGCTTGCGGGTGCTGCGGCCCATCAGGTTGAACCAGGCCTGCACCAGCCAGTTCGGGTCATGGCGGCGGGTATACTCGGCAGCGCCTACAAGCGGCATCGGCTCGCGCGCTGCGGTGAACAAATCCCGGGCACGGCTGCCGAGCTGGGCGGCAACCTCCTTGCAGGCGCTGTACTCGATCAGGCGGCCGGTAAGCTCAGCCTTCATCCGCTCGGCCTCGGGGCTGCGGGGCAGCAGCAGGGCGCTTTTCATCTGGACCAGATGGGCGGCCATATCAATAAACTCGCTGGATACCTCCATCCTGTCCTGCTGCATCTCCCGGATGGCGGCGGTATACTGCTCGATCAACGCCATGATGTTGATATCATAGAGGTTCATCTTATTTTTGCCCACCAGATAGAGCAGCAAATCAAGCGGACCCTCAAAATCTTCTATCTTGAATGTCAGAATTTCCGGCAAAAAATCAATACCCCCACAACAATTCCACAAAGCCCGTCAGCTGCAGCATCAGCCGCCACATGCCGTTTACAAGCCACGACAGCGGTATGTCCAACAGGCCCAAAAATACAAGCGCCAGAACGGTCAGCATAATGTACCGTTCATATTTCATGGCCTTGAAGTAGAGCCTCTGCGGCAGGAACAGCAGCGCGATGCGGCTGCCGTCAAAGGGCGGCACCGGCAGCAGGTTGAAAACGCCGAGACTCAGATTCATGGCAACCATATAATAAAAGAACATCAACAGTGCAGGCAGCGTCTGCCCCAGCCCGCTGTACCAGCAGAGCTTGTACAGGATCATCGACACCCACGCAAGCAGAAAATTGCTGGCCGGCCCGGCAGCGGCGGAAAGCGCCATGCCGAGCTTGGGATTTTTATAATTGTACGGGTTGATTGAGACAGGCTTGGCCCAGCCGACACCGCCCACCAGCATGCAGAGCGCACCCAGCGGGTCAAAGTGGTGCATCGGGTTCATCGACAGACGCCCGGCCCGCACAGCGGTGTCATCCCCCAGAAGATGGCTGGCCAGTGCATGGGCGGATTCATGAAATGGGATCGCAATCAGCACCACCACGGCGCGCAGCAGATACTGCACGATCCGCGCCGGAGACAACAGTCCGTTCAAAAGCCAACACCACCCCATTAAAATTCTTTTCTATTATATCGTAGAAACCGCGGCAAGACAAGCCCCGCAGGGCCGCAAAACACAATATTTAGCGCCGGATTCAGGCAAAAACGCAAAATTATGAAAAAAACTGAATTTTTTTCTTCAAAAACTCTTGCATTTTCTGCACATATACGCTATACTGTTAAAGCTATTGAAAAGGAGGTGCAAGCATTATGGCCAAATGTTCTTGCTGTGGCAAGGGTGTCACGTTCGGTATCAAGGTTTCTCACTCTCATCGTCGGAGCAACCGTACCTGGAACCCCAATGTCAAGCGCGTGAAGGCGATCGTGGATGGTTCCCCGAAGTATATCTACGCCTGCACCCGCTGCCTGCGCTCTGGTAAAGTTACCCGCGCGGTCTGATTGGAAAGAAAAAATGCCGGTCACATCGTGTGACCGGCTTTTTCTCTTTTTTATGGAATTTTAGGAGGTAAACCCATGCTCCCCCATGACCCGATTATGCTGCTGAGCTATGTGAATACCCAGCTGCGCGACCGTGATGCCTCACTGGATGCTTTCTGCGACCGTGAGCAGGCGGACCGGCAGGCGCTTTGTGCGGCGCTTGCAGAGATCGGCTATGAGTACAGCCGTGAGCAAAACCGCTTTGTATAAACGGCATACGCGCATTCTTTGAGAGAGGAAGTTGAAGAACCCGATGAATTTTATCTTTGTCAGCCCGCATTTTCCCAACACTTACTGGAATTTTTGCGACCGGCTGCACCGCAACGGTGTCAACGTGCTTGGCATCGGTGATGCACCGTTTGATGAGATTCCCGGTGAGCTAAAGCACTGCCTGACGGAGTATTATCGCGTGGATAATCTGGGCAGTTATGAGGAGATGCTGCGCGCTGTCGCTTACTTCACCTTCCACTACGGCAAAATTGACTGGATTGAGTCGAACAACGAATACTGGCTTGAGATGGATGCCCAGCTGCGCACCGATTTCAATATCAATACCGGTGCCAAGAATGATTTTATCGAGCGCATCAAGTACAAGAGCCGCATGAAGGAAAGCTACCGTGCAGCCGGTGTGCCGGTGGCACGCCACCACATGGTCAGCACTCTCGCGGCGGCCCGGGCGTTTATCAAGGAGGTAGGCTACCCTGTTATCGTCAAGCCGGATAACGGCTGCGGTGCCGAGGCTACCTATAAGCTGAAGAACTTCTCGGAGCTGAAAAAATTCTATGCCGAGCCCCATGCGGTGCAGTACATCATGGAGGAGTATATCAACGGTACGATCGTCAGCTTTGACGGCGTGGCCGACAGCCATTGTGTGCCGCTGTTCTACACCTCCAATGTGTTCCCCACCCCGATGCTGGATATCGTCAGTCAGAATGGCGATTTGAGCTACTGGACGCAGAAAACGGTTCCTGCGGCGCTCAAGGATGTGGGCTTCCGCACGATCAAGGCATTTGGCGCTAAAAGCCGGTTTTTCCACTGTGAATTTTTCCAGCTGAACGAGGATAAGCCGGGCCTTGGCAAAAAGGGCGATTATGTGGCACTTGAGGTCAATATGCGTCCGGCAGGCGGTTACACCCCCGATATGATCAACTATGCCAACTCTGTGGACTGCTACCAGATCTGGGCGGACATGGTATGCTATGATGAGGTGCGCAGTCTGGACCTGAATGGCCACAAGTATTTCTGTGTCTACGCTGGCCGCCGCGACTGCCACCAGTACAAGCACACCCACGCCCAGATCCTGGCGCGATACGGCAGCCGGATCAAGATGTGCGGGCGCATCCCGCAGGCATTGCGCCTGGATATGGGCGACCAGATGTATACAGCGGTCGTCCGCTCCACAGCGGAGCGTGATGCGTTCATCCGCTATGTGCAGGAGCAGGCATAAACACTGAAAGCCGGTGCTTTCCCAAATGGGAGGGCACCGGCTTTTTTTGGCATTGCCGCACGGGGCGTGCGGCGCTTAGGCGATTATATTCTGTTGAGCTTTACGCTTTTGTGGTAAACCACCAGCGAGATGGCAGCCGTCAAAAACTCTGTCAGCCAGAAGGCATGCCAGATACCGTCTGCGCCTGCAAAGTGACAAAACAGCCAGGCCAGCGGCATGATGACAACAATGTAGCGGCACAGGGAAATCACCAGAGACTCTATCCCCTTGCCAAGCCCCTCCAGAGCGCCGGAGACAACAACCGAAATCGTGGATACCAGAAAGCCCGTGCAGATGATGCGCAGCGCCGTCGTGCCGATGGCAATGGTTTCAACGTTAGTGCTGAACAACCCGATCAGCTGCTCCGACAAGACGAGGCATAGCAGCGTGCCGGCGGCCATAATGACGGCGCACATGGCCATGGCAGTGCGGTAGACCTTTTTGACACGGCCATACTCCCCGGCACCATAGTTATAGCCAATGATGGGGCGAAGCCCCTGCACGATGCCGTTTGCCGGCAGATACAGGAAGGTCTGTAATTTATAATAGATGCCCAGCACAACGATATAGCTCTGTGAATAGACTGCCAACAGAGAATTAAGAAAGGTGATGAGCACCGATGGCAGTGCGAGATTTAAAATGGCGGGCACGCCGATCGAGTAAAGCTGCAGTCCAATTCTGGGGTTGAAATGCAGGCAGCTGCGGCGCAGATGTACGGGAATCGGACGGACAAAATAGATGATGAGATAGAATACCACCTGCATCATCTGACCGATGCCGGTAGCCAGTGCGGCACCGGCAATCCCCATCTCCGGGAAAGGGCCGATGCCGAAGATGAGCAATGGGTCCAGAATAATGTTGCAGACAGAGCCGAGCGACAGCCCTGCCATCGTGATCTTCATGCAGCCTACAGCTTGAAATATCTTTTCAAAAGCCATAGCGGTCATGATGATAATGGAAAAGAGAAACGCGATGCGCGCATAGGTCAGCCCCAGCGCAATAACGGTTTCATCCGTAGTGAAGCTGCGCAGGAAACGCGGTATGACAGCAATACCGGCAATGGAGGCAATGATGCCGTGCAGCAGGGACAGCAGCATGCCGTGCGTTGCGGCTGTGTCAGCCTTCTCCTGATTGCCGGCCCCCAGATGCAGTGAGATCAACGCGCTGATGCCGATGCTGAAACCGATGGCAACGGCGTTGATGAAATTCTGCACCGGATAGACCAGCGAGAGGGCTGTCATTGCCTCCTCACTGATGCGGGCTACATACAGGCTGTCTACAATGTTGTACAGCGCACTGACCAGCATGGAAACGACCATGGGCAGGGCCATTGAAGTCAGCAGCGGAAATACAGGTTTTTCTTTCATAAAGGTATCGTTCATACGCGCTCCTCTTTTTGCACAAAAATTGCATAAAAAAGCCACACAATGACCTGCATGCACAGGTCATTGTGTGGCGAAAAGTAGTATCGGAACTGTAAAAATCCACACTGTGTTTTAGTAGAAAATAGTATACACAATGCCGCAAAATTTGTCAAGCAGCTTGCACGGGGAGGGCAAAAACGGTACAATAAGGGCAAGCTATGTACAATGCGGAGGGTGTTTTATGAAAAAAGTTCTGGTTTCCGGTGCGGGCGGCTTTGTGGGTGCGCGTATCATGACCCAACTGGCCGATCGGTATGAGCTGTGCAGCTTTCCGAAAGGAATGCTCGCCGCAGCAAACGAGACGGCCGTACAGGAGCATATCTGCCGAACACAGCCCGATGTGATCCTGCATACAGCGGCAATTTCGGACACGGGCTACAGTGAAAAGCATCCTGAAGAATCCTACCGCGCGAATATTTTGCTCCCGCTTTGGATGGCGCAGGCGGCAAAACGCGCAGGGGCAAAGCTGATCTGCTTTAGCTCCGATCAGGTGTACACGGGCCTTAACGAAACCGGTCCGTTTGCAGAGGAACAGCCGCTCTGCCCTGCAAATGTCTACGGACGCCACAAGTGGGAGGCTGAGCAGCGGGTGCTGTCTGCCCTGCCTGATGCCGTGATGCTGCGTGCGACCTGGATGTATGATCTGCCGGGGTACGGCCTGCCGATACGCGGAAATTTTGTGCTGAACCTGCTCACTGCGGCTATGAGGCAGCAGACGGTGCGATTCTCCTGCCATGACTATCGTGGCATCACCTATGTGCGCGAGGCCGTTGAAAAGCTGACGCAGGTTATGGAGCTGCCGGGAGGTATTTATAATTTCGGCAGCGAAAATGATTGCGATATGTATGAAACGGCACTGCGCGCCTGCGAACAGCTGAATATCCACCCTGACATAGAAAAGCAGGACTGGAAACGCAGTCTGCGAATGGATGGCGGTAAGCTTCGCGCAGCGGCAGGAAGCGGCTTCTCCGATTTACAGACCGGGCTGATGCAGTGCCTGCAGGACTACGGCTTACAGATGTAAAAAAAGAACACCCACCGGAAACGCTCCGGTGGGTGTTCTGCTGCTTGCTACAGCCCCATGTTTGGTCCGAGTGGCGAGAGTCGAACTCACGGCCTCTTGAACCCCATTCAAGCGCGCTACCAAACTGCGCTACACCCGGTCGAACCGGGCTGTCTCAAATCAGCTTATTTATTATAGCGGAGTGAATCACAAATGTCAAGCAATTTTGAAAAATAAATGGGAAATAAATGGGAAATTTTGTCCGAACTTCAGTCCAACTCCAATCGCATCAAAATAAGCTCCTGCCATGGTCCGGTCAATGGCCCCTGCGCCGCGCAGCACACAGGATGTGCCGTCACAGCCTGTCGGGGATTTTGCGTGTACTAAACTGTGTACTTGAAAGTAAAAGCAGCGTAAATTCTTGCGAATCTACGCTGCTTTTTATGGTGGAGCTGACGGGAGTCGAACCCGTGTCCGAAAAGAAATCGGTTAGAGTATCTCCGGGCGCAGTGTGTTTATTGGATTTCCCTTGGTGCGGGCGAGCACACACGCACTACACCTTGGTAGCTTCATAAATTCATGCCGGGCCGCAAAGCTTAAGCCCGTTCACGTTCAGTACCTAATCGACGCCCTGACCCTATGCGGTACTAACACAGGCAGGACGGTAGCGCCTAATTAGGCAGCTACGGCAACAGGATAATTGTTGTCAGTTAATTTAAGTTGGCGCTTTTATCGTGGGTCACCGCCACGGCCCGCTGCTCACGCCTCTCTCTCCCCGTCGAAACCATTACAGCCCCGCATATTCGGTGGGGTGTCCCCCACCGGGAAAGTGAAGTGAAAACAACCTTATCGCTGCGTTTTCATAGCGCGGTCAATATCGCGCTTGGCATCGCGCGCCGCAGCAGACGCACGCTTGTCATACAGCTTTTTGCCCTTACACAGGCCCAATTCCAGCTTGACGCGCCCTTTTTTGAAATAGAGCGACAGCGGAACCAGCGTGTAACCCTGCAGCTTGATTTGCTGGCCCAGACGGCGGATCTCTGCCTTGTGTGCCAGCAAACGCCGCGGGCGGCGCGGGTCTTTATTGAAGATGTTTCCCTGCTCGTAAGGGCTGATGTGAATGCCCTTTGCGATCAGCTCTCCATCGTCAATATCGGCCCAGGAATCCTTCAGGTTTACCCCGCCGGCGCGCAGACTTTTGACCTCGGTGCCGACCAGCTCGATGCCGGTTTCCAACGCCTCGATCACAAAGTACTCATGGCGTACCTCGCGGTTGACGGCAATCATTTTTTTGCCACTTTTGTCCTCAGCCATGGGTACACCTCCTTTGCACTGGCAGGATACTCATTGTAGCGCACCTGCGCTTAAAAGTCAAGAAAAATTGTGTCACAGCTCGCCGCGGCCTGCCATGGCGCGGTAAAGTGTGGTTTCATCGGCATATTCCAGACTGGAGCCGACAGGCAGACCGTAGGCAAGGCGTGTCGTTTTGACGCCAAGCGGCTTGATAAGCTTGGCGATATACATGGCGGTGGCTTCCCCCTCGACCGTGGGACTGGTGGCCATAATGACCTCCTTGACGGTGTCATTCAGGCGGGCCAGCAGCTCCTTGATGCAGAGCTGATCGGCGCCGATGCCGTCCATGGGTGAGATTGCGCCGTGCAGTACATGGTACAGACCGTTATACTCATGGGTGCGTTCAATGGCCTTGATGTCGCGGGGGGATTCCACCACGCAGATCACGCTGCGATCCCGCTTTTGGGACGCACAGATCTTGCAGACATCACCTGTGGTGAAGTCCTGACAGATGCGGCAGCGGTGCAGATCTTTTTTGGCGTGCTCGATAGCCTGAGCCAGCTCCATCGCCTGTTCCGCAGGCATGGACATGACCTGATAAGCCATCCGCACGGCGCTTTTGCGGCCAATACCGGGAAACCGGGCGAACTGGTCAACCAGATTTTCCAGCGGCTCCGTTTTTTGAAACATGGTGTGCCTCTCAGCCCAAGCCGGGGATGTTCAGACCGCCGGTCATCTTGGACATTTCCTCCTCGGAGTCCTTGTCAACCGCGGAAGAAGCGCTGTTGACAGCAGCTGCGATGAGGTCCTCCAGCATCTCGATATCGTCCGGATCAACAGCCTCAGGCTTGATCTTTACGGCGGTGATCTCGTGCTTGCCGTTCATCGTGACAGTGACCATCTCACCGCTGGCGGTGCCGGTATATTCCTTGGCCTCCAGCTCCTCCTGTTTGGCGCGGATATCATCCTGCATCTTCTGGACCTGACGCATCATGGCGTTGGGATCGGGACGGCCGTAGCCTTTGGGCAGTCTTGCTTTCATAGTTTTTCCTCCAAATAAATTTACTTGTCAATGATTTTCAGGTCAACACCCAGTGTCTGCATGGTGTGCAGGGTTTCATCCAGGCTGACAGCGGGGCTGCCGTTTTCGGCGGCTTTCGGCTCTTCATAAGGGCCGATGCTGTACTTGGTTTTGGAAACGCGGTAAATCGCTTCCTTCAGCCGCTTGCTGACCTCGCGGTTGCTGCGGATATAATCCCGGAAGGCATCGCTGCATTCAAACAGCACACGCTTTCCGTCACAGTAGGCTTTTGTGCCCCGCAGAAAAGAAATCAGCATGGCATCATTCTCTTCAAGGTCGGACAGCACAGCAGGCCAGAAACCGAACGGCTCCAGCGGGCCGACAGACCGCGCCGCCTCCGCTTTGCGCGGTGCGGGCTTAGGAGCGGCGGGCTGTGCGGCTGGCACGGCCTGCGTGGGTGCAGGTCTTAACTCGGGCTGCAGGAATGGCGGGTCATCATCAATGGGCGGCGGCAGGTCATCCGGCTCGTTGGAAGCAGCAGGCGCAGTACTTGACTGTACAACCGGGGGCACGATGGTGGCAGCCGGCTGCACGGGCGGTGCGGATGCAAAGGCCAGCGGCGCTGCGGGGGCTGCGGCCTGCTGCACCACAACAGGGGCGGCGGCGGTGATCTCCGGCTGCGTCAGCGAAAAGACAGCCAGCTCCAGCTCAATGCGCTGGTCGGTGCCGCGGCTCATCTTCTCAAGTGCGGAGCCGAAGGCGTTGATGGCGCGGATGGCATCGCCCTGTGGGAAATCCCGGCGCTGATTGTAGGCAGCCTCCTCCTCGGGAGAGATACCGGCCAGCAGTGCCGTGCCGCCCGGCAGGGCGCTGAGCATCAGATTTCGGTAATGACCGGCAAGCTCTATGCAGAGACGCCGCATGTCAACACTTTGCTGGCGCAGGGCGGCAATCTTTTCAAGCGCGGCAACCGAATCCCCGGCTGCGATCGCATCACTGATCTCAAACAGGTATCCCCTGTCTGTGACGCCTGCCATTCGGCGTACCAGCGCTTCATCTACCTTATTATCCACACCGGCGCAGGTATCCAAGATAGACAGTGCATCACGCATGGCACCATCGGCCAAGCGGCCAATCAACTGTGCGGCGTTTTCGTCCAGATCGATCTTTTCCTGTCCGGCCACATAAAGCAGGCGTTTGGCAATGTCATCTGCCGTGATACGGGTGAAATCGTACCGCTGACAGCGGCTCAGGATCGTGACAGGAACCTTCTGAACCTCGGTCGTGGCCAGAATGAAGATGACATGCTCTGGCGGCTCCTCCATCGTTTTCAGCAACGCATTGAAGGCTGCCGTTGAGAGCATGTGAACCTCGTCAATGATATAGACCTTGTACTTGCAGACCGAGGGCAGATACGCCACCTCGTCCCGCAGGTCGCGGATATCGTCAACGCCGTTGTTGGAGGCAGCGTCCATCTCAATGATGTCCATGACAGCGCCGGAGTCGATACCCTTGCAGATCTCACATTCGCCGCAGGGGTCAGGGCTGGAGGTATCCAGACAGTTGACCGCCTTGGCGAAGATCTTGGCGCAGGTCGTTTTGCCGGTGCCGCGGGTGCCGGTGAACAGATACGCATGGCCGATGCGGCCCGCTGCGATCTGGTTTTGCAGGGCTGTGACGATGGCTGTCTGGCCGACAACATCTGCAAAGCGCTGGGGGCGCCATTTGCGGTATAAAGCGCGGTACATCTGCCCACCTCCCGTTAAGATACAAATAAAGCGGGCAGAGCACGCGGCTGCGCTGCTTTGCGTACAGATGCAGGCTTGACCGCGGCACTGTGCAAGCACCGCTTAATGCTGCTCGGTTCCCCGCCTGACATGGTTCACAGGCTGCCCACGCGCGGGACCTGCATCTGTACGCGAAACAGCGCAATTCAGCCCTGTCCGCTTTTAGTATTATACAATAAGTCCCGGATAAATGCAAGCGTTTTCCGTCAATCTTCCTGCAGGCGCTCCACCATCTTGTAAAGGGACTCGGCACTGTTGAAGTTCTGCGGCATGATCTCAGAGGCGGGGATAGAGATGTCATACGCTTCATTTAGTGCGGAGATGATCTGCAGGATGTCGAAGGAATCGAGAATGCCGTCATCGATCAGCGTGGTGCAGGTCGTGAAATCTACATCCTCCTTGATCTCGCTCAGGATTTCCAGTAATTGTTCCATAATAATGCTCCTTTTTGGTTTACATATCCCCCAACGGGGTGTTGAGGGGATGAGTTGGTGTGAAGCCGCGGACAAGGTGCGGCGCGCCGTTTTGCCACAGAACGATCTGCGGCAGGTCGCGGCTGAGGAAAAGCCCCAGTCCCTCTGTGACAGAGTAAGCGCCGGCGTTTTCAAAGACGAGCAGGTCGCCGGGCTGCAGCCCGGTCAGGGAGATGCTGCGCACCAGAACATCATTGGTCGTACACAGGCTGCCGCAGAGTGTCCAGTCCTGCTGCGTCCCCTGCTGCGCGGCAAAATGGCGCAGGTGCGGGCGCTTCATTCCCATAATTTGCCCCAGATAGTTCAGGTGGTTCATGCCGCCGTCCACTATGCAGTAATGCTGGCCGTCATGATCCTTGCAGTCCATGGCGGTTGTCAGGTAAAAGCCGCATTCGGCGGTGTAAAAGCGGCCCATCTCAACAGTCAGGTGTGCCCACCCTGCAGCCTCCTGCAGCGCAGGGGCGAGGGCTCTGGCGGGGGCAAGGGTATCGGTGAAGTCATCGCCGTCAAAGTACGGCACAGGCAGGCCGGGACCGTATTCCAGCTCCGGCAGGCGCAGACCGAAGGTCTGCTCGATCTCATCATAAAGCGCCTGCAGCATGGTCAGCTCTTTTTGCTGGGAGGTCAGCTTTTTGCGCTGGGTGCCGACAAAATAGTGAATGCCGACAAAGTCAAGATCCGGTGTTTCTGCGCGGTTTGTTAAGGCGGAAAAAAGATCCTGCTTCGACATGCCGAACTGACTGCCGGCGTTCAGCCGCAGCAGCACAGGCAGACGGCGGCCAGCCGCGCGGGCAGCCTCCTGCAGATAGCGGACCTGCAAAAGGGATTCTGCGGTGTAACTTCCGGCACCATCCGCGACGGCACGGGCAATGTCGGCAGGTGTTTTGTTGACGCCGGAATAGATGACACGCGCATCCGCTGCCTGCAGGCTCTCGCATACGGACAGCTCGCCGGGGCTGCATACCTCCAGCCGCGCAGTGACGGCGGACATGGCGGGCAGCAAAAACGGATTGGCCTTGATGGAATAGCAGAGCTTAATGTCCGGGCCGAAAACCGCCTGTATAGTGCGCACACGCGCCTGCAGGGCATCCACATCAAAGACAAAGGTCGGCGTGCCGTAGGCGGCCGCAAGCTGCTGTAAAATGGCATCTGTCATTTTCGGGCTCCTTTTTTGGTCAGTGCGGCCAGTGCCGTGCGGTCGATCTTGCCGTTTTTGTTCATCGGCAGCTCGTCTAGCTGCAGGGCCGTGTTCGGCTGCATAAAGGGCGGCAGGGTCGTTTTGAGTGCGGCCAGCAGGGCCGCTTTCTCGCAGCTGCCGGTATAGAACAGGTGCAGCCGCTGCTTCTCTGCATCAAAGATGCAGCAGGCGCGCGTCACAGCATCGCAGCGCATGGCTGCGGCCTCGATCTCGCCCAGCTCTACGCGATGGCCCATGTGCTTGATTTGAAAATCCTTGCGGCCTATGTAATAAAATTCCCCCGCCGCATCGCAGCGCGCAAGGTCGCCGGTGCGATAGATGCGCTCATACCAGCGGGTGTTCAATGGATTTTGGGTGAAGGCCTGCGCCGTGCGGGCCGGGTCGGCGTAGTAGCCAAGCGCCAGCGCCGTGCCGGAAACACACAACTCCCCTGCCTGACCGGGCTCGGTGACAAGACGGTCGTTTTCGTCCAGCAGAAAAACCTTTTCATTGGGGAAGGCGTGTCCGATGGGAAGCACCTCCTCCGGGGCAAAGGCACGATCCGGCAGGATGTAGTAGGTGCAGTTGCAGGTGATCTCAGTAGGGCCGTAGAGGTTTACGAAACGGGCCTGCGGCAGGGCGGCCTTCCATTTATTGAGATGCTTTATGGGCATGACCTCGCCGCTGAACAGCACCTGCCGTACTGCGGAAGGCACGCGGTAGCCGAAACCGTTCATGATCGAGACAAAGCACATCGCACTGACAGCCCAGACCAGCGTTGTGACGGCATGGTCTGCCAGATAGTCCATCAGCTTGGTGGGCTGGCTGAAATAGGCACGCGGGATGATCTGCACCTTGGCACCGGTGTATAAGGCGGTGTAGAGATCCTTGACTGAAACATCAAAGTCAAACGGAGCCTGATTGCCGAGAATGTCCTGCGCTTTTATGCCAAAGATGGCGGCAAACTGCGGGATAAAGTCCAGCACCGAGCGGTGGCTGACCGTGACCCCCTTGGGAACGCCGGTGCTGCCGCTTGTAAAGTTGATGTACAGCGGGTCTACATCTACAGCCTGCGCACGGCGTGCAGCCAGCAGTGAAGGCTGTACCGCTGCTGTGAGCAGGTCCTCCAGCAGGTAAACGCTGCAACAGCAGCCGAGCGCCGCGGCGGCGTCTGCATGGTCGCGGTCAGTGATGAGCAGCGACGGCTGCAGGGTGTTCAGCACCTGCTGTGTGCGGGCGGCAGGCTGGCGGGTGTCCAGCACGGAATAGCAGCAGCCCGCATAGACAGTGCCGAGCATTGCGGCGAAAACCGGCGCGGATTTTTCCAGATAGAACGCGACCGGGCAGCGCGGCGCGGTATGACCGGCCAGAAAGCTGCCGACGCGGCGGGCGTTTTCTGCCAGCTGCGCCCATGTGTAGTCCTGCTGTGCATCGCCGACAGCGATCCTCTCCGGAGTGCGGGCTGCAGTAGCTTCAAGCCAATCCAGAATATTGGTCTGCATATAAAATCTCTTTTCTTAGAAGTTTGCGTAAAGGAAACCGGAAGTCTCGGTCACGCAGATAAAGCTGAGGGTGACCAGAAACATCACAAGGTAGTAAAGACCCCAGCGCAGGGCCAGCGGCAGCCGCTGAACCTCTGTATACGGCTCGCGGCCCAGCTCTGCAATCAGGCTGTGAACAAAGACCAGCACAGTGCTGATGGCAACGATGCCCCACGCCGGCCCCGTGACGGCTGCAAAGGCGGCGGGCGCCTCAGCAGTCAGTGCCTCGGGGTGGAAGCTCACAAAGGTATTACGCAGATAGGCGGCTCCGAGGGAAAGTCCCACCCGGTCAAAATACCAGCCGATATTAACGATCACGAAGGTCCGCAGGATGCGGAAGATGTGCCATGCACGGCTCTCAGTGGGGATATGCAGGGCGGTGTTCATTTTTTTGAAAGCAGGTTCGAGCAGATCAGCAAGGGCAATGACCAAACCGTTATACAGGCCCCAAACAAGGTAATGCGCCTGCGGACCATGCCAGATGCCGACTACGGCGAACACCAGCAGGTTGGCAGCCGCGGCCGGCAGAACACGGCCGAAGTGCTTGCCCCAGTGCCCGGTGGCCCATTTGCCGAGCCGCTGCATCGGCTTGGTCAGTGCGAACGGGTAGAACAGATAATCACGCATCCATGCGCCGAGGGAGATATGCCAGCGACGCCAGAAATCGCCCAGCGAGGTAGAAAAATAGGGCTGGCGGAAGTTGGGCATCATCTCAATGCCGAACAGCTGCGCGACACCCAGCACCATGTCGATGCCGCCGGAAAAATCCGCATACTGCTGCAGCGAATAGAGCAGGATCGCCAGTAGTGCCATCGACCCGGCAAGGGTGGGATCGTTCCGGTCAAGGATCGCGGCAATCGTAGGTGCAGTCAGGTTGGCAATGGCGTATTTTTTCATCGCACCGAACAGGATCACAAAGAGGGCACGCTTGGTGCGCTCCCACTCCCAAGAATGCGCGGCGGTCAGTTGGGGCTCCATTGCTCCGTACCGGTTGATGGGGCCTTGGATCAGCTGCGGGAAAAATGAAATAAACAGTAGAAAACGGGCGGGGTTCTTTTCAGCTGGGTGGCGGCCGCGGAAGCAGTCGATCAGATAACCGACCGCCTGAAAGGTGTAAAAGCTGATGCCGAGCGGCATGACCAGCCCCAGCGCCGAGGGTGCGGTGGCGGCCATCGCACCGGCCAGCAGGCGTGCAAAATATGACCAATATTTAAAATAGCCCAGCACCAAGAAATTTGTGACCAGCACAAGCGCAACAACGCCCTTTTTGCGGCGCTGTGTCTTGGTCTTGACAGCTTTCTTTTCGTCCTTTGTGATGCCGGGCGCTTTGCGCCGTGCGGCGCAGTCCGCGTCAAGACGGGCAAGCCACAGCCCGCCGCCCCAGACTGTCAGTGCTGTAAAAAGCAGAAAGAAAATTCCCTGCCAACCGCTTGCTGCAAAAAAGACAAGGCTAAGCGCCAGCAGGCAAAGCCACTGGCAGCGGCGCAGCACGGTGTAATACAGCACCAGCCCGACTGTGACGAGAAGGACAAAACTCAAGGAATACAGTTCCACACTACACCATCCATTAAATCAGTGATCGACAGAGCATTCATAATAGCGGTCAAACGCAGTATCCGTGCCGGAAACGCGCGCATTGACGCGGAAGTGATAGGTTCCCTGTTCTGTAAGCGGGAACTCTGCCCATGTGCGATCCGAATAATCGGAGATTTTTTGATAATCCGTATCATTTGGTCCTTTTGCCCAGAATTCATATTCCGGCTTTACGGCAGGCCCCTGGTAGGAGGTGGCAAGCAAAACGACTTTGTCAGGATGTACCTCCGGGGTTATGTACACATTTGTGATGAAATCGGCGTTGGCCAGATATTCTTCTGGCGTTATAAAAAGACTCTCTACATCCTGTCCATGCTCCAGCAAGTCGAGAAAGGTAGCCATGCTTTGACAGAACGCACGACCGCCCGTTCTATTCATGTGGGTTTGGTCACTGTAATAGTCTGGCTCAACGCTCAAGAACAACTCCGGCTTGGCGAGGTTGAAGTCATAGTAGGCGGCACCGTACTGTGCGCAGAGTTGCTTGAAGTAGGCATAATCCTCAAAATAGGTTTGATAGCTGATGATATCAAGAGTCGTTTTGGGCGCAGAGATGACCATGAGCGGAACGCCCTTTTCCTGACACAATGTCATCATGTCTGTAAGTTCATCAATATGCAGCTGTTGGAAATCATGCGATGTCCAGTTCCAGGTGTTCTGGTTTCCGATAGTGTTGAAATCCACAACTGCATCGTAGCCGTTGTCCTGACGGTGTGCGATGCGTGCAGACAGGCGCTTATAGGCGCCGGCCGCCTTTTGCCGGATAGCAGCCGGCCAGTCAGTCGGCCAGCGGCCGCTTTGCCACGGAAAAAATGCATTCAGTGAACCGTTCGTTGTAAAATTGTCCCGGTTTATTATATGGCGAAAAAATTCGATGGGGACATCCTTGAGAGAGGCTGTCTGCAGCTCGGCGTAGAAAAAAGCTTTCTGCGCCTTGGGAAAAGGATCTCCGGTCATGTTGGCAAGGTCCATTACAAGTATGACCCTCTCCGGCGCGTGCTCCCGTAGGACAGTTTCGAGTGCGATTTTTGACATATCCCAGCTTTGAGCGTTTGTCGCCATCAGGCTGACGGTCTTTCCCGTTGCTGCAGACAGCTCATCCTCCGGCAGTGAGCAGGAGGCAAGTGACGAACCGATTACAGCAATGTCGACCTGTTCCTTTTCATGGTACGCGCGCCACATGGCAAGGCTGGAACCATTGTCCGGCGGCATAAAGCAGCAGAGGATAAGATTCAAAAAGACGAAAATCGCCAGAAATGCGGCGACCTTAGCAGCATATTTCAAAAGAAAACTCCTGTAAACCATACAAAATAAGGAAAATGCAGAAAAACGCTAGACAAACTTAGTATACCGTATTTTTACAGAAACTGCAAGGCGTATGGGGTCATACTTGTATTTTTTACAACTGATTGCGAAAAAACCGCGTTTCATCAGCGAAACGCGGCGGTGGTATTATCCCAAAAGCTGCTTGGCCAGATCGGCGCTGGCCTTGGCATCCTTGCAGTAGTAATCGGCACCGATGTCCCGGGCATAGTCCGGTGTAAGAACGGCGCCGCCCACCATGACCTTACAGTCTAGCCCGGCGGCGTGCAGCGCCTCAATCGTGGCCTGCATATTGGGGACGGTGGTCGTCATCAGGGCAGACAGACCAACGAGCTTTGCACCCGTCTGGCGCACAGCCTCCACCACGCGCTCGGGGGCGACATCGCGGCCAAGGTCAAGCACATCGTACCCGTAATTTTCCAGAATGACGCGGACGATGTTTTTGCCAATGTCGTGTACATCGCCCTTGACAGTGGCAATGACGATCTTGCCCTTGCTGCCCTGTGCCTGCCCCGAGGCGGCGATTTTCGCCTTGATGGACTCAAAGGCGGCTTGGGCGGCGGTGGCTGCCTGCAGCAGCTGCGGCAGGAAAACAGTTCCCTTCTCAAAGCCATCCCCCACGGCATCCAACGCGGGGATCAGAGAGGCGTTTACGACATCAAGCGGCTCCCGCATCGTCAGGGCAGCGTCTGCGGCAGCGCGGGCCTCGGCCTTCAAGCCGCGCCGCACCGCCTCAAACAGTGCATCTCCGCCCGGAGCAGCCGAGCCGACCTCAGCCACGGTGGCGGCGGACTTGCTCGTCTGGGTGGTCTGGATCTGTACATCGGCGTAGGCGGCTACATAGTCGGAGCTTTGCTTGTCCTGACTTGTCAGCACCCGGTAGGCGCGCACGGCGGCCATCATCTCCGGCGTGTTGGGATTCATGATGGCAAGGTCAAGCCCGGCCGACATGGCCATTGTCAGGAAGGTGGTGTTCAGATAGCCGCGGCACGGCAGACCAAAGCTGATGTTGGAAACGCCCAGCACCGTGCGCACACCCAACTCTTTTTTGCAGCGGGTCAGCGCCTCCAGCGTCTGAACGGCTCCCTCCTGCTGGGCGCTGGCAGTCAGCGTCAGGCAGTCGATGTAAATATCCTCATTCGGGATACCGGCCGCATTGGCGGCAGCGGCAATGCGCTTTGCAATGGAAAAGCGCCCTTCGGCGTCAGCCGGGATGCCGTGCTCGTCCAGTGCCAGACCGACAACGGCAGCGCCGTATTTCTTACAAAGGGGCAGGATGGTGTCCAGCGTCTTTTGCTCACCGTTGACCGAGTTGACGATGGGCTTGCCGTTGTAGATGCGCAGCGCACGGGAAAGAGCCTCCGGGTTGGAGGAATCGAGCTGGAGCGGCAGATCCGTGATGGCCTGCAGGTCCTTGACCAGATGCTCCAGTGTGGCGGCCTCGTCAATACCGGGCAGACCGGCATTGACATCCAGCACCTGGGCACCGGCCTCGGCCTGAGCTACGGCCTGTGCGCAGGGATAGGCGCTGTCACCGTCCCGCAAAGCCTGCTGCAGACGCTTTTTGCCGGTGGGATTGATGCGCTCTCCCACAACGGTGATGCCGTCCACCTCGACAAAGCGAACCGGCGTACACAGACAGCTGCGGCGGATAGGAATCTTTTCAGCAGGAACCAGCGGGGCAAAGGTCTGCTGCAGCTTGGCGATAAAGGCAGGCGTTGTGCCACAGCAGCCGCCCACCATCGAAACACCGATCGAGGCATACGCCTTCATCTCGGCGGCAAATTCCTCGGCGTTCAGGTTGTAGCTGCCGTCCGGGTTGGGCAGACCGGCATTGGGCTTGACAAAAACCGGCACACCGGCGGGGACGCTGCGGCAGAGCCGCTGTGCAAACGGCAGAATCTCCTTGGGCCCCAGCGAGCAGTTGATGCCCACGGTATCGGCACCGAGGCCGGCTGCCGTGACGGCGTAGCTTTCCACCGTACAGCCGGTAAAGGTGCGGCCGCGGCTCTCAAAGCTCATCGAGGTAAAGACCGGCAGGGCGCAGTTTTCCTTGGCGGCGAGAATAGCCGCTTTCAATTCATACAGATCCGTCATCGTTTCCAGAAAGACAAGATCCGCCCCGGCTGCCGCACCGGCACGGATGACCTGCGCAAACTCGGCGTAGGCATCCTCAAAGCTGAGGGTGCCGGCCGGAACCAGCAGCTCGCCCAAAGGGCCAATGTCCAAGGCTACCAGTGCGCCGGTTTCTGCGGCGGCGCTGCGCGCACAGGCAATCGAGGCAGAAACGACCTGTTCGACCGTGCAGGGGCAGCCTGCAAGCTTTTTGGCGTTGGCACCAAAGGTGTTGGCCAGCAGGATGTCCGCGCCTGCGCGGGCGTAATCGGCGTGGATGGCGGTCAGGGTATCCGGCATTTCCAGAGCGGCCAGCTCGGGCTTTTGCCCGGGCTGCAGGCCGCGGGTCTGCAGCTGGGTGCCCATGCCGCCGTCCAGAAGGACAAAGCGCTTACGGTCAAAAACTTCACGGATCTGCATACGATTCTCCCCTATCGATCTTGTTTGAAACAGGTCGTGCCGCGCTTGCGGAACGAACAGGTATCCCGCAGATGGCAGGTCGCACAGCCTGCGCGGGTGCCGGTCACAGGGTGATCGGCAATGCCTACAATGGCGGTGGTGCTTTTGCGGGGGGTCAGCAGGTGCTGGGGGGTCACAGCCAGACCGCAGCCTCGCACACTGTCCACGGTCAGGCAAAGGGTATCGTTCAGCTCCAGCGGGCAGTCACCATAGCCGGGGGCATAGCGCCCCGTCATGAAATCGCCCTGCGCCTGCACAGCGGCGCGCAGCTCGCTTTCCAGCGCATCACAGACCTGCTCCAGCAGCACGGAGGCCAGCGCATCGGCGGCGGTTGCCAGCGCAATGTCGGATACCTCCATCCGGCGCAGCAGCTTGTCGATCTCAGACCCAAGGGTCGCAGCCAGCAGCAGCACTTCTCCGCAGCCGAGCAGATGACGGGTAAGATCTGTGCCGCAGTCCTCAAGCGGCAGTGCTGTGCGCGGCAGGCGGCGGTATACGGCGCGCGGAGCAGCCGCTGCCAGCACCTGCTCCTCCGCCTTGTCCAACAGGGCTGCGGTAGCGGCATCCGGTGTCCAACCGGCGGCCCCCATATAGCGCAGCGCTGTGGCGCGGTCAATGGCGGCAGGCTTGCGGCGCTCCATTACAGCAGATCCCGGATGCCATCGTAGACCTTGGCGGCTACGGCAGCATCGTTCATGGCATACAGGTGGATGCCGTCGGCGCCGCCCTCGATCAGATCGCGCAGCTGCTTGACGGCATAGTCGATGCCGGCATCATACAGCGAGGCCGGATCGTCCTGATAGCGGGAGATCATACGGGTAAACTCCGAGGGCAGGCTGGCTGAGGAAAGCGAAACCGTGCGCTCGATCTGGCTGCGCTTGACAATCGGCATAACACCAGCCGAGACAGGCAGCGTGATGCCGGCGCGGCGCGCCAGATTGAGGAAGCGATAAAAATGCATGTTGTCAAAGAAAAGCTGGGTCACAAGATGCTCGGCACCGGCGGCCTGCTTGATCCGCAGATTCTCAACATCGTGCAGCAGGGTGTCTGCCTCGGGGTGTCCCTCCGGGTAGCAGGCACCATGTACCGAGAAATCCGGCTTCTTCCATTTAATGAAGGAGGTCAGGTCGCTCGCATGGCGGAAGTCCGGGCTTTCGGGGCGGGTGGGGCTGCGGTCGCCCCGCAGGGCCAGCACATCGCGGACGCCGACAGCCTCGAGCTGGTCGAGGATCTCAGCCGCGCGGATCTGGTCGTTGCCCATGCAGATCAGATGTGCAAGCGTGGGGACCTGCAGCTCGTTCTGGATATAGTCGGCAACCTCGGCAGTAGAAACGCCGCCGGCAGAGCCGCCCGCGCCGAAGGTGACGCTGATGAACCCGGGATTGAGCATCTGCATCTGCTGCAGGGTGACTTTCAGCTTATCCATCTGGGTGGTCTGTCTCGGCGGAAAGCACTCGATCGAGAAAACACAGCGTTTGGCTTTGAATTGTTCGGTGATCGTCATTTGTAACTCCTTGTCGTTACGCCGCAGGCGCGCAGGCATCTGCGGTGGTCTCCACGCTGAGCGTGTTATTCTGCCATAGAAAGGTGAGGCTGCCCTCCAGATCGGTACGGTACACCTCGGCCCCGGCGGCCGCAAAGCTTTCGAGTGCGGCACTGTGGGGGTGGCCGTAATCATTATCAAGCCCGCAGCTGACAGCCACGGCTGCAGGCCTGACAGCCTGCAGAAATGCTGCACTGTTGGAGGTATACGACCCATGATGCCCTGCCTTGTAAAGCACGGCATGCAGGGCGGGGCCGTAGGTATCAAGAAGGCGCTGCTCGGCAGCTTCCTCGGCATCGCCGGTGTCGAGAAAACGGAAGTCTCCGACCGTGAACATCGTGCAGAGCGAAATATCGTTGACGCTTGCGGCATCTCCGCTGCCGCCCTGCAGAATCATGAGTGTGCCGCCGCCCAGCGGGTAGCGATCCCCGGACTCCGCAGTGATTAGCTCGGTGCCGCTTTCTGCGGCAGATTCAGCCAGCCGGCGGGGCCAGTCAGCGGTATCATCGGCGCCCGGCTCCCATAGCGGCAGCAAAAGCTGTTTGACCGGGAAATCAGAAAGCACCGCCCGGGCATTGCCGGTATGGTCGGCATGTGGATGCGTGAGCACCAGATAGTCCAGCGATTCGACATCGAGTGCATGCAGGTCGTAGAGCAGTGCATCCTCGGCCTCGGCGGGGCCGGTGTCGATCAGGCAGTACGCACCGTCCTGACAAATCAAAACAGCGTCCCCCTGCCCGACATCCAGCACATACACGGCGGTGCTGCCGGGTGCAGGCTTTGGCGCGCTTTCCTCCGTGCGGAGCGGTACGCCCAGCGCGGCGCGCAGCTGCTGCCAGTCTGGCAGGGGGCCGCGGCCGCCCGCCAGTTGAATGACAAAGGCAAAAAGCAGCAGCAACCCAGCCAGCACAGCGGCTGCGATGCGACAGCCCTTCTGCTTATTCATCATACTGACCGTTGAGCTTGCGCTCCTCCCACTGGGCTTTTGTCACCAGTACGGCACGGGGCTTGGCACCCTCATAGGGGCCGATGATCTTTTCCTGCTCCATCTGGTCCATGATGCGGGCTGCGCGGGCGTAGCCCAGCTTGCAGCGGCGCTGCAAAAGGCTGGTGCTGGCCTGTCCGGCCTCGATGACGCACTCAACAGCCTGCTCAAACATGGCATCCAGTGCACCGCCTGCATCGCCGTCATCGTCCCCGCCCCGCTTGCTGCCTTTTTCGGCAACGGCACGGCGCTCCATCTCGGCAATCATTTCCTCATCGTACTGTGCGGTGGAGGTGGACTTGATAAAGCTCAGCACAGCGCCGATCTCCTCATCGGTGACAAAGGTACCCTGCACGCGGACCGGCTTGGAGGCACCCACCGGCAGAAAGAGCATGTCACCGTTGCCCAGCAGCTTTTCAGCACCGCCGGAGTCCAGAATGGTACGGCTGTCGATCTGGCTGGAAACAGCAAACGCAATACGGCTGGGGATGTTGGCCTTGATAAGGCCGGTGATGACATCGACACTGGGGCGCTGGGTCGCAACGATCAGGTGGATACCGGCGGCACGGGCCTTCTGCGCAATGCGGCAGATATAATCCTCGACCTCCTTGCCGGCGACCATCATCAGATCCGCCAACTCGTCAATGACGATGGCGATATAGGGCAGATGCTCCATGCCCGTCTGGGCGGCCAGCTTGTTGTAGGCCTTGATCTCACGGACATTGTTCTCGGCAAAAAGCTTGTAGCGGCGTTCCATTTCAGCTACGCTTGCACCCAGCGCACCGGCCGCCTTGCGCGGCTCGGTCACAACGGGCATCAGCAGATGCGGGATGCCGTTGTACTCCGCCAGCTCAACGACCTTCGGGTCGATGAGGATGAGCTTGACATCCTCCGGACCGGAGCGGAACAGGAAGCTGATGATGATAGAGTTGACACAGACAGATTTACCGCTGCCGGTAGAGCCTGCAATCAGCAGGTGCGGCATTTTGCACAGGTCGGCGACCTGCGCCGTGCCGGCAATATCCTTGCCAAGCGCCATCGTGAGGGGGCTGCGCATGTTGATGTAATTCTGGGATTCAAAGACCGCGCGGATGTTGACCGTGGAGCGGATCTTGTTGGGAACCTCAATGCCGACTGCGGGCTTGCCGGGGATGGGGGCTTCAATGCGCACGCCTGCTGTGGCAAGATTCAGTGCAATATCATCGGAAAGGCTGGTGATGCGGCTGACCTTGATGCCCGCCTGAGGCTGCAGCTCATACCGGGTGACAGAGGGGCCGCGGCAGATGTCGAGCATGGTGGTCTTGACGCCGAAGCTGTCCAGCGTATTTACCAGAATATCAGCGTTTTTCTTCATCTCGCGGGCGGCACCGGCCTCGTCATCGGGGCGGGTCGCGTTGAAGAGATTCAGCGACGGATAGCAGTAGGGCTCAGGCGGCTGCTCCACGGAGGTGGGCAGGCGCATGGCGTTCGGGTCAGCCTTGGCCGCACAGGGCGGTGTATGAACCGGCGCACCGGCTGAGTTGCCGATGGCAGTGCTGACCTGTACGCGGGCAGCCTGCCCCTGCTGAGGTACGGTAAAGCTGCTCTGGGTCGTCTCGGCAGCCGGGCGGGTCATGGGCTGCGCTGCGGGTGTGCTGTGCGCAGTGGGAGCCGCTGCAGGCTCTGCCGCCATGGCGTCCAGCATCTCGGATACTGAGCGGCCGGATTCCCAGGCGGCGCTGACTGCACTGCCCGTATCACTGAAGCTGCCGCCCAGCGTGGGAATCGGTGCGGCAATGGGGGCTGCCGGGGCTGCGGCAGCGGGTACACCCAGCGGGGGCATATCCTTTGCGGCCATACCGGCGGCAAGATCCGCCGGAGAGAGCACAACGGTATCGCCCTGCACCCGCCCGGTCATGTCGAGCTGCGGCAGCTGTACGGGGGTCTGCTCCGGCTCCTCCTCCACAGGGATAAGCGGTGTGTCAAAGTGAGGCTCCTGCGGCACCGGGGTCAGCGGGGTCTCAAACTCTGCAGGCACAGGCAGTTCAAGGGTCGTCTCGGCGCTGACCTCCTGCGGGGTATAGTAGGGGGCATGGCCGCTGACGGCACGGTTGATCAGTGCGTCCAGCTCATCAATGGGCTGCTGGGCAGCCGGTGCAGCAGCGGGGGCTGCCGGTTCTTCGGCGGGCTGCAGCTGCAGTTCAAAGTCCTCCTGCGGGGCAGGCGCGGGCTGCGGCGGCTGGGCGTAATGCAGCGGGCCGCTGGTCTTGCCGGACAGGGGGTCCATGCCGAAGGTGCCGCCCGGCCCGATGCTGACCGGCTCAAGCGGGTCATTGGCCTCCGCCTTGCGGCGGGCGCTTTCGGTGCTGGACGGACCAAGGTCTACATCAAAGCCCGGGCGTGCCGAGCCGGACTGTGCAGCAAAGGGTGCTTCCGGCGTGACCGGTGTGACGGGGGCCGTGTACGGCTGCCGGGACGGTGCAGCCTGCTGCTTCGGGAAGCGGCTGGTGTCGGCAATGACATCATAGACAGGATGGTGCGGCCGGGTGGCGGAATCGGGCAGCGCACCGGTCAGGTTCTCAACGCTCTCCTCCTCCGGTGCGGCGTTGAAAAGCCGTGTGTCGTAGGCTGTTTCAGCGGCAGCGCGCTCCTCCTGCCGGGCCTGAAAGGCTTTATACCGCGCGTCCAGAAAGAGGACGATATCGACCGGGGTGATGGCAAAGAAGAACATTACGCCCAGCAGAAGGACGAGCAGCATAATAATATTGGAAGCCGGACGACCGAACAGTGCCAGCAGGGTGGCACCGATGGGCACACCCAGAACGCCGCCCTCCCAGAAATAGGTGCCGCCGCGGGTGAAGAGCATCTTGATGATCTCCCCCACCTTGAGGCTTTCCACATTCAGCTTGGAGAAGATGACCGGCACACTGGCGCAGAGAACCCCCATCAGAGAGACCTTCCCCGCAAAGAGCGCTACGCGGTAGCCGGAGGCCAGCAGGTAGGCAAGGTACAGCAGAAACGGCCCGACCAGATAGGTCGTGATGCCGAAGATGCCGAAATACCAGCTGCGCAGCGTGCTCCAGAAATTTTGGCCGGGCACCAGCACGAGGGCAACGCACAGCAGACCAAGGCCTACCAGCAGAACACTGCGGGTAAGGTTCGGGGTCTGCGCACGGCGCTGGGCGCGGCGGGACGGCTGACGGTCATGCCCGGCGCTGCTGCGCGCGGACGCAGTGCGCCCCGCACTGCTGCGGGCGGTGCCTTTGGCAGTGCCGGAACGCTTTTTGGTGCCGGAGCTCTTTGTGGATTTTTTGCCGGAACGAGATTGTGCCATGGTATTGCTTTTCCCTCTCTTGCTTTCTCAGAAAACGATATACATACAGTTTATAATACTACAGCCCGCTTATACAGGCAGATAAGGACATACGACTTTTATTTTATCACGATTGAAAAATCTTGTAAAGTAAAATGCTGTCTTAAGCATGTAAGAATGTAAGGGCAGATACAAAAAAGAAATCCCCGCCCTGAGGGATGGGCGGGGATTTACAAGAAAGGAGGAGAAGAACACATGAAAAATGTGGGTAAAGCTATTTGACTTGGGGTTCATTTAGCTTGCAACTAAATTGTAACTGTTTTGTCACCGAATGTCAAGAGCGTTTTGTCATTTTTTTGTAATTTCTCAATTTATTCACAAATTGGCAGGCAAAGCTCGGCGCAGCCGCCGGGGGTGTTATATATCCGCAGGGTACCGCCGTGGGCTGCAGCGGTCCTGCGTGCAGAATACAGCCCCAGCCCCTGATGGGAACTGTCGCTGCGCGCAGCATCTGTGTAGAACATCTCCCCTGCCCGAGCCAGTGCCTCGGCGGTAAAGCCGGGGCCGGTATCGGTCACACGCAAAATAAAGCTGTTGTTTTCCCTTACAACGGTCAGGGTGACGGTTCCGCCGCGCGGGGTGTGGGCGGCAGCGTTGTCCAAAAGGTTTTCCGCAGCGCGCAGCAGGTCATTCTCTGCAGCACGGATCGTCCCCTGCCATTCCTCCTGCAATATAAATTGGATTCCGGCAGGCGCGCAGAGGGCGCGGGCTGTCTGCGCCAGCCGGGCCGTGAGGGTGTGGCTGGCCAGCGGTGCTTGTACGGCAGGTGCTGCGCCGGCTGTGCGCAGAGCGGCCAAATAGTGGCGTGCGCGCTCTGTGCCGCGCAGGATGGCCTGCAGCTGGGCATGCTGTGCATCGCTCAGGGTGTCCTCCTCAAGAAGCTCGGCGTTGCCTTGTATGACGGTCAGCGGTGTTTTCAGGTCATGGGTCAGTGCGGCAATCTGCTCGGTGCGCTGCTGTTCCATCCGCCATTGCGTCTGCAGACTGCCGGTCAGCTCGCGGCCCATTGTCTGTAGGGCCTGCAAGGTAGCGGAAAATTCCCGGATGCGCACGCCGTCCGTGTCAATGTGCTCCAGCTGCCGGGCGGCAATGGCATCTACGGCTGCGTTCAGCCGGGCAGTCTCTGCGGCAAAGATGCGCACGGTGCAGTGGGTCTGCCAGCCCAGCCAAACGAGGATAAGCGCCGCCAGCAGCACAAAATAGCAGGTCTGGAAATCCGGCAGCGTGTCCCGCAGGGCTGGGTCGGCGTAGGGCGTAGCATAGTCGTACTGCAAAAGGCAAAAGCTTCCGTCAGCCATTTTGACATCGTACTGATACTGCGCATACCCCAGATTGCCGCTGCCGCCGTGAAAGGCGTTGAGAGCTATTTTCAGATGCCGGTCATCCATATTGGTCTGCAGCACCGTGTCATTCTGTACCACAGCCCAGCGGCACAGGTCGCTGATTTGGTTGGAATCAAATGTTTCTGCGGTCACGGCGGCCACAGTCTCCCGGGCATCGGCGCAGGCCTGGGCGGACGCCACGGCAGGCAGCAGAAAACCGACGTCTATCAGCTGCATTAAAACGCCCCACCAGAGTACCAGAATCAGCGCGCACCCGCCGCCGCACAAAAGGAGATACCGCAGCAAAACACTGCGCAGAGATGTCAGTTTTCGCTTTGCCATTGGTAGCCCACTCCCCATATTGTTTGCAGCACCTCCCCCGCCCCGGCCGCGCGCAGCTTGGCGCGGATGTTCTTGATGTGCTGGGTGATGGCCGTGTCATCCGCTGTACCGTCATAACCGAACACGGCTTCATAGATTTGTTCTTTGGAAAAGGTCTGCCCTGCATGGAGGGCCAGCAGTTCACAGATGGCGTACTCGGATTTTGTCAGGTGCAAAGGCGTGCCGCCAACGCTGGCTTCCTTGGCGGAAAGGTCCAGCGCCACCCCGCCGCGGGTGATCTTATGGGTCGGTGTGCGGTTCTGCCGCCGCAGGTGTGCTGCGACCCGCGCACGCAGCTCGGCCACGCGGAACGGCTTGGTCAGGTAATCGTCCGCGCCAAGGCCAAGGCCCATCAGCACCGACGGTTCATCGGTACGCGCGGTCAAAAATAAGATTGGCGCGTCAGTCTCGGCGCGGATGCGGCGGCAGACGGCAAAGCCATCCTCCCCGGGCATCATCACATCCAGCAGGATGCAGTCCGCCCACCGGCAGAGCGTATCGGTCAGCTGCGTGCCGGAGGTGCGCGTTTCTACGGTGTGGCCGTCACGCTCCAGCGCTGTTTTTAGCAGCGTACAAAGGTCACGGTCATCATCGATTGCCAGAATGTTTGCCATAATAGCCTCTTTTATTGCAGTAAGCTGTAAACAAGGCAGGATGCGCCGTAAAGCAGGTAGACATGTGCCGGGTAGAACCAGTAGAACAGCTGCTTGTGGCCGCTGCCGCGCTGGCCGTTGTACAGCGCCATGCCGATAACGGCAAAAACGCCGAGCCACTCATAGTAGACTGTGAACATCTGGGAAAAGGCAAAATCCGGCAGACTGTGAACCTGCAGATAGACCAGCACAAAATCGCACAGGAAGGTCATGGCCGCCCAGACGGTCAGCTGCAGGCGCTTGTGGCCGTACAGTGCATACAGCACAACGCCCCCGGCCAGAAAAGCCCAGCCGCCGTCGGTGATGGCCGTCCACATGGGCAACGGTGCCGTGATAAGCCACGCCAACACGGTGGAGCCGATCGGTGCGCCCTGAATTTTGGGAAAAAGCATCAGCAGCGCTGCGATGCAAAACGGCCAGAGGATCGGCATGACAACAGCCAGTGCGCCCCGTACAAAGCGGCGCTGGCGCAGCCAGTCAATGCCCTGCCAGATTATGCAAAGCAGCATCAGATCCTGAAAAATGGCATTCAGCGGGTAGAAGCCGTCCCCGCGGCGGAAGGCCCCTGCATAGATCATAAAAAATTCCACAGTGCCCATCGCAGTGCCGATGGCCCAGATACGCAGGAAGTAGCGCCTGCGGTCATGGGTATGGGCGAAGCCCTCAACCGTGCAGAACAAAAACAGCGGTGCGGACAGCCGTGCCAGCATACTGAACCATTCCGGCACAACGCCCGTGAATTCAAAAAAGTAGTGAATGTGATCCATCACCATGAGCACCAGCGCGATGGTTTTGAGCGCCGTGCCGGTCAGGCCGAATTTTTGCTTTGTCATAATAATAACTCCTTTACATTGTCGATATAAACAGTGTAACAGGGGTTTGTGTAGAAATTATAAGTGTTTGAAAATCAGCTGTGCCTCAAAGGCGGATTTGCCTTCCCGTTCGCCTTCAAAATAGAAGGTATCCTCTGCCGGTCTGGCACGGCGCAGGGTGAAGCACTCCCCGCGGGGAACCTCACGGTGGTAGCTGATCGTAAAATCGCGGATATGCGCGGTATCCCACACCTCCCATGGCACGGCATCGCAGACGATGTCAGCATAGCGGGTGTTGTTCAGATGCCCGTTCATATCACAGCGGGAGTAGACGGCCTGCTGCTCCCCCAGCACCTCGCAGTCCTCAGGGGCGATGCGGGGCAGCTTGATCGGCAGCTCAAACGGGACATCGGCGGCCCATTGGTCGTTGAACTGTTCAGGGTGCTTGCGCAGGATGACACGCTTTTCTGTATCAATGAGCACCCAGCGGCTGTCCATGACGGCAGCCTGCGCGCCGGAGGCATCATAAAAATGGGTGATGCGTTTGTTGACGGCCCGCTTGCAGTTTTCCGGCTGGGTGAGCAGGGTCAGTTCCTCATCAACGCGGGGCAGGCGCTCAATGTGCAGGGCCAGCTTGGCCAGCACATAGGCGGTGTGGGTCTTGCGGTACAGGGCATCGTCCAGCCCCACGGCCTCGGCGTGGGCGGTAGCGACCTGCTGGGCATAGCGCAGCAGCGCCCCCAGCTTGACATTGCCGAGGTGGTCGCCGTCCGTGCGGTAGACGGTGAATTTTTCTGTATAGGTGGTTTGCTTTTCGGGCATAGATGCGCCCTCCTTACCAATCAAATCCAAGGCAACACCGCACAATTCCCGCCTGACGGCTTAAGCACCGATCCGGCGGCTGCGGCACGGCATCTGCGTTGCCAAAATGCTCGATAATACACAAAGTATTATCTGCGCTTTTGGCTTAGCAGCTGCCGCACCTCGCTCGCCGTATCGGCACTTAGAATTATGCGGTATTGCCCAATAATTACAAATGCTCAAGTGGAGTATAGCACAGTCGGCGCAAAAATGCAAAGCGGCGTGCCTGCGCAGCAAAAATAAAAAGGCAGTGCATCATGAAGCAATGCACTGCAGGGGTTCAGTAATTGTCGCGCGATTTCTTGCGGAGCTTGCGCCAGATGTTGAATGCGGAAATGAGGAGCGCAAGCATCAGCAGCACAACGACCATCCAGCCGCTGCCGCCCTCCTCGTAGCTCTTCATCTCGCTCCACTGGGCGTCCATTGCGGCGTTGATGTCCTCCGGCAGGGTCTCAAAGACCTCGGCCTTGTCCAGCACGTCCGCGCCTGGATAAGCAATATCGCTGTACTTCAGGTCATCGTCCAGCATCTCCCACACGGCGGTGATAGGGGTGGAATAGCCGATGAAGTCGCAGTTGGCAAGGCCGACATCGGGCTCGCACATATAGTTGATGAACATCTCGGCGGCTTCCTTGTGCTTGGCATTGGCCGGGATGCACATACTGTCGATGAAGAAGTTGACACCCTCCTCCGGGTGGACAAAGGCCAGATCCGGGTTCTCGTCAATCATCGTGATGGCATCGCCCGCGTAATAGGGCGCCATGGCGGCCTCGCCGCCCTCCATCTTGTCAAAGACTTCGTCCATGACGTAAGCCTGTACGATGTTCTTCTGCTCTTTCAGGGCGTTTGTGATGGCGGTGATTTCATCCACGGACTGCGGATTCATCGAAAGGCCGATGGTTTTTGCAGCAATGGCGTAGGCATCGCGGGAGTTGTTGAACATCAGCACATTGTTGGTGTACTCCACGTCCCACATATCAGCCCAGCTTGTGGGCGGCTCGTCCACCATCGTGGTGTTGTAGATAAGGCCGGTGGTGCCCCACATATAGGGCACGCTGTAGGCGTTGTCAGGGTCAAAGCTGCGGCCCAGATATTCCTCGCCGATACCGGCAAAGTTCGGGATATTGTCCATATTCAGCTCGGACAGCATCCCCTCGGAAATCATCTTGCCGACCATATAGTCGGAGGGAAAAATCACATCGTAGGAAACACCGCCGGATTTCAGCTTGGCGTACAGGCTTTCATTGGAATCGTAGGTGGTGTAGTTGACCTTGATGCCGGTCAGCTCCTCAAAGGCAGTGAGCACGTTCACGCTGTCATCCGAGCCATCGGAAATGTACAGGCCGTTGTTGTAGACGTTCAGCGTGATGCGGTCATTGGCAAAGCGCGTCCAGTCATAGTCGCCGGAGACGGTGATATCCTCATTGATTTGAATATCCTCCGCGGCATACACCGGCGCGGAGCTCAGCATGGTTACGGTCAGCGCCGCCAGTGCTGCGGCAGAAAGCTGTTTGAATTTCATCCTCAATGCCCCCCTTCGTCCAGCATGGCCTTGCGGATGGCCTTCTGGTTGCGGCGGTAGGCGCGGGAGTCTGCAGCGTTGGAAATCAGGATAATGGCCAGAATGACGCAGAAGATAACAGCCGATAGGGCGTTAATCTCCGGGCTGACCTTCTTACGGGTCATCGAGTAGATGGCGATGGGCAGCGTCTGCATTGTGCCGGAGTTGAAATAGGAAATCATGAAATCATCAATGGAGTAGGTCAGGCAGATCAAAAAAGCCGACAAAATCGCAGGGGAAAGCTGCGGCATGATGACCTTCATGAACGCCTGCTTCGGCGTGCAGCCCAAATCCAGCGCTGCATTGTACAGGCTGGGGTCCAGCTGACGCAGTTTGGGGCCTACATTAAAGATAACGTACGGCACGTTGAAGGTGATGTGCGCCACCAGCAGCGTTGTCCAGCCAAAGATGCCGCCCTCGCCGCCGATGCCGAAATTCTGCGCCATAACAAAGAGCAGCATCAGCGAAACGCCGGTGATGATTTCGGGGTTGACAACGGGCACATAGCTGATGTTGTTGATGAGCAGCTGGCTGCGGCGGGACATGGAGTTGATGCCGATGGTGGCCAGTGTGCCCAGCACCGTGGCGATAATACTGGAAACCAGTGCCAGCACAAGGCTGAGCCCCAGCGCAGACAGAATCATCTCATTGTGGAACAGGCTCTTGTACCAGCCAAGGGTGAAGCCTGTGAAGTTGGAACGGGACTTGCTCTCGTTGAAGCTGAAGGCAATCATGACTGCGATGGGCAGATACATGAAGCAGAACACCATAATGACGTAGGTGCGCATGAGCAGCGCGGAATGTCTCTTTGCCATCTCACATCACTCCTTCCATCTCGGACTCGTCAAAGCTCGAAGTGAAGCTCATGCAGAGCAGGACGATGATCATCAGCACAAGGCTCATGGCCGAACCGACGTTCAGGTTGTAGCTGTTGCCCAAGAACTGCATCTCGATCAGGTCGCCGATCATCAGGTTGGAGCCGCCGCCCAGCATACGGCTGATAATAAAGGTGGAGACAGCCGGAACAAACACCTGCGTGATGCCGGTGGCAATGCCGGGGCCACTCAGCGGCACCAGCACGCGGAACAGAATCTGCCATACGTTGCAACCGAGGTCCTGCGCGGCCTCCACAACGGAATCATCAATCTTGGTCATGGCCGTGTAGATGGGCAGAATCATAAACGGCAGATAGTTATATACCATGCCCAGCACCACCGCGCCGGAGGTGTTAATCATATTGAAGGGGCCAAGACCGAACAGGCCGAAAAATTTATTGATAAGGCCGTTCTTCTCCAGCAGGGTCATCCATGCGTAGGTGCGCAGCAGGAAGTTCATCCACATGGGCAGCATGATCAGCATCAGCATGATATGCTGCTTGTTGGCGCGCAGGCGGGAGAGAAAATAGCCGACCGGGAACGCCATAATCAGGCATACCACCGTGGAAATAGCCGCAAGAATCAGGCTGCGGGCAAACACGCTGGAATAGCGGCCAATCTGGGTCAGGTTATCAAAAGTAAACTGGCCGTCGGAGTTGGTCATGGCGTACCAGATTACGATGAGCAGCGGCACAACGGTGAAAATGGTCATCCAGACCAGATAAGGCCCTGCCAGCCAGCGGGAGGACTTGGATTTGAGCATTGCTTACACCTCCGAACGCTTCATGATATGAATTTCGTCCGGGCCGATGTTCATGCCGATAAGCTCGCCGGGCTGGCTGGCCTGCGTGGAGTGGATGATCCACTCATAGCCTTCGACATCAACATGCATTTCAAAGTGAACGCCCTTGAAGATGACCTCACGCACAAGGCCGGTCAGCATACCGACAGAGGGCGGCACAATCTGCACATCCTCGGGGCGGATAACGACCTGCACAGGCTCGTTCGGCTTGAAGCCGCGGTCCACACAGGTGAAATCATAGCCGCCGAAGTTGACAAGAAAGTCCTTGAGCATGACGCCGTCCACGATGTTGGAATCACCGATAAAGCGTGCGACAAAAGCGTTTTTAGGCTCGTTGTAAATGTCCTGCGGGGAACCGATCTGCTGAATTTTGCCGCCGGACATGACCACAACGGTGTCCGACATGGTAAGGGCCTCCTCCTGATCGTGAGTGACATAGACAAAGGTGATGTTCATCTCACGCTGCAGGCGCTTCAATTCCAGCTGCATCTCCTTGCGCAGCTTGAGGTCAAGTGCGCCCAAAGGCTCGTCCAGCAAAAGGACGCGCGGCTGGTTGACCAGACTGCGGGCTATGGCAACACGCTGCTGCTGACCGCCGGACAGCTGATGGATGCTGCGGCGCTCAAACCCTTTCAGACCAACGATCTCGAGCATTTCGAGCACCTTGGGGCGGATTTCCTCCTCGGTCATCTTTTTCAGGCGCAGGCCGAAAGCGACATTCTCAAACACATTCAGGTGCGGGAAGAGCGCATACTTCTGGAACACCGTGTTCACCGGCCGCTTGTAGGGCGGCATGTTGGCGATGTCCTTGCCATCAAAAAAGACATTGCCCGATTTCGGGGTGACAAAACCGGCAATCACACGCAGGGTCGTCGTCTTGCCGCAGCCGGAGGGGCCGAGGAAGGTGACAAATTCCTTGTCGTGGATGTCCAGCGAGAGTCCGTCCAGGACCTTTTGCCCATCGAAATCGACAACAATGTCTTTCAGAGATACGATCAGATTTTCATTCATTTTTATTGCATCCCCCTTTGCGGAATTTCCCGGCACAGGACCTTCTCATCGCGCCGTTTCTTCCTTAGGCCGGCACAAAGTCCTTGACGAGTCAGCGTCAATTATGCCGCCCCGCAAAGGTTTGTTACACGGCCCCACGCGCAGGGGGCCGCTGCAGCAGCACATACAACGCCAATGTGTCAGGGTATATCAGATTTACCCTATAGATGCACACACAACTTACATTATACGGCATAGGGGATGTTTGTCAATACGGATTTTCACAATTTCGTAAAGGCTTCGCAAAGTATTGTTCATGCTTTTGCAAAAAAAACAGCCCCTCCGCAAAAGCGGAGGAGCAAGCAGCATCAGATATGATCCTCGATCCATGTCAGCACATAGTCAAAAACCTCGTCACGGTTGGTCTCGTTGTGCAACTCATGGCGGCCGCCCTCAAAAATCTGGCAGGTCAGATCCTTGACACCGGCATCGCCCAGCATCGCCCAGACCTTGCGGACGCCCTTGCCGTAATCGCCCACGGGATCGCCGTCACCGGCAATCAGCAGGACAGGCAGGTTCTTGTCTATCGCTTGTGCCCACGCCTTGGTGCTGACGTGGTTCAGCGTGGCCAGCATCTCCCGGTAGGTGGAGGCAGTAAACTGGAAGGTACACAGACCGTCCGCATCATAGGCTTTAACAACAGCCTCGTCACGGGTCAGCCAGTCATTGGCAGACTTCGCGTTCTTGATCCTTTTGCAGTAGCTGCCGAAATTCAGCTTGACCATCAGAGGTGAGACATAACGCGGACCCTTGACCCGTGCAATCAGCCCGGCCAGCCTTTGCCCGATGACATTCATAAAGCTGGGACCTGCTGTACCGGAGATGATGACGGCGGCAATGCTTTCGGGCCATTTTTCAGCGTACCAGCGGGCGTAAAAGCTGCCCATGCTGTGGCCGTACAAAATGATCGGCGTATCGGGAAAGCGCTCATGCAGCAGGGTGTTCATTGTGTGGAGGTCATTCAACAGGTGAAAACGGCCGTCCGGCTCACCGTAATGGCCATGCTCGCCTGCCTTGGCAGTATCACCGTGGCCCAGATGGTCATTGCCCGCAAGGGCAATACCGTGGGCGGCATAAAATTCTGCCATAGGGGCATAACGGCGCACATACTCGCACATGCCGTGGCTAAGCTGCAGAACCGCACGCACAGGCTTGCCGGGCATGGTGTACAGCACAGCGGAGGAGGTATGGCGGCCATCCGAGGACGGAAAGGTAATGGTTTCGCAGTGGAGTTCGGGCATGGTCACAGCTCTCCTTTGATTTTTTTCCAGTATTGTGCAAAGGCCTGCTCATTCTTGTTGTCACCGGGCTGATAATAGCGCCGATCCTTGATGGCATCCGGCAGATATTGCTGCTCGACCCAGTGGTTGGGGTAATCGTGCGGGTAGATATAGTGCTGGCCCTTGACCTTGGCGTCCGCGCCGTCATAGTGTTTGTTCTGCAGCTGCCGCGGGATAGGCCCGGTGCGCCCCGACTGAATATCGGCAATGGCTGCATTGATGCCGTCATGGGCAGAGTTCGATTTGGGGGCGGTGGCCACCAGCACCACGGCATCCGCCAGCGGCAAGCGGGCCTCCGGCAGGCCGACAGCGTTGGCAATATCGACCGCAGCCTTTACGATGGGGATGATCTGCGGCCACGCCAGACCAACATCCTCACAGGCGCAGACCATCAGGCGGCGGCAGGCGCTGGGCAGGTCCCCTGCCTCAAGCAGGCGGCCCAGATAGTGCAGTGCAGCGTCCGGGTCAGAGCCGCGCATGGATTTCTGATAGGCGGAAACGATGTCATAGTGGTCATCGCCCAGCTTGTCATACCGCATGGCGGTGCGGGCGGCCACCTGCTGGATCATGTCAAGCGTGATGGTGCGGCAGCCGTTTTCGATGGGGGCTGCTGTGACGGCAAATTCCAGATTGCCGATTGCTTTGCGCATATCGCCGCCAGCGCTCTGCGCCAGATAGTCAAGGGCGTCCTCCGGAATGAAAACCGGCGATTGATCCTCAGCGCCCAGCCGGGCGGCAGCGCTGCGCAGACCCGCACGAATATCGTCTGCGGTCAGCGACTTGAATTCAAACACCGTGCAGCGGGACAGCAGGGCGTTATATACATAAAAATAGGGATTTTCCGTGGTGGAGGCAATGAGGGTGACAGTGCCCTGCTCAACACATTCCAGCAGGCTCTGCTGCTGACGCTTGTTAAAATACTGGATCTCGTCCAGATACAGCAGAATGCCGCCCGCCGCCCCCAGTGTGCCGATGTCTGCCAGCACGGACTTAATATCGCTGGTTGAGGCTGTGGTACCGTTGAGCTTGTGCAGCTGCATACCGCTGCCCGCCGCAATGATGCTGGCAACGGTGGTTTTGCCGACACCGGATGGGCCGTAGAAGATCATATTGGGGATTCTGCCGCTTTCGACCGTGCGGCGAAAGACCTGATTTTTGCCGAGTAGATGCTGCTGCCCGCAGACCTCATCCAGCGTGCGCGGGCGCAGGCGTTGTGCCAATGGCTCCATTGTGATTTCCTTTTATATTATAAATATGATGCTCTGATTGTGCACCAAAAGCGGTGCTTCTATAGACAATTATACGGAATAACGGCGGCAGAATCAAGAGTAACCGTGCAAGATTACAAAATGTGCTGCCGGGGGTAATCAGTGCAGGGACAAAAATAAGCAGCACCGTGTCGCGGTGCTGCCCAGTATGTTGAAAAGCGCGTCTTTCATCGCAGAGCATGCAGGGGCGAACAGTGTTCGCCCGAAAGTCTCATGCAGCAACGCTTTTAGTGGGATTATTTGGGGAGGGTACCTTTGTAGTCGGGATATTCTTTAGCTACCAACTCTGCATAAGCGGCGTAGGCTTGCTCAAGGGTTTGATATTTTGTGCCGCTGGTATAATTTGTGAAATTGGAAATGTGATCCGCGATGGCGACATACGTTTGGCCTTTGACAGATCTTTTGGCGGTTTGTGTTTGTGAAATATAGAACCCACCGGTATCCGCACTGACAATAACTGGAATCTTTGTATTGGCACCAACTTTATCTGTATTCACAGAAGTCCAAAATAAATAGGTCTTTCTGAAAGCCGGTCGTGCATCCCCGAGATACGCCCATGTTCCATAGCTCAGTAAACTGTTTTCTTTGATACCTGATTGTAGTTCCTTTATCATACTTGAATTCGGACATTTCGAGTCTATTTCAAAAGAATAGGTGGGGTGTTTATCCAAAAGTCCGGCGTTCTCTACCAGTTTATGTATATCGCTAAAACTCATTTCCACCTTTGTATTGTTTCCACCACTTCCGCTCCATGTAAAAACAACGCCGACCGCAGCATCGTAGGAGACCTCACATACCCCGCCTGCAGTCGGGATACCCTTCCAGTTGTCGGTATCTCCGTCCTTCTTATAGTGCGTGATGCCCGCAATCGTGATGGGGTCCATGGACTGCCAGTCATCCTGCTTTTGCTTGAGGTTTACCGTTTTGACCTGATTCTCCGTGTCGTTGGTCAGCGAGGCTGTCAGCACCTCCATATACGCCTCGCGCACATGAAGAATGTCCGCAGTCTCAAGGCTTTTCTCAATATATCCTTGCAGGGCGGGTATCAGCATCGCCGCAAGAACCGCGAGAATGGTAAGAACAACGATCAGCTCCACGAGGGTGAAGCCCCTTTTGTTATTCTGCAGTTTGTATTTCATTCATTCCTCTTGTCAATAAAACAATCCCCCGGGCTTTGGGTAAAAGCCCGGCCGCCTTCTGACAGTTAGGATTGCTTTGACAAGTGGTGATTATCATACCTGTCGCATTGCCCCTCAGGCCCCAAACAGTCAGTCGCATGTGGTATTATAGCAGAAGATGAATTGTCATACAACAGGAAAAGACAAAAAATCGCAAGATTTTTCAAATAAGTATGTGCTTTATTTGCTTTTCCCTGCCAATCAGCACCGGATACGGCAGAAGAAAAGCAGCCAGACCGCCCTCCGCCGAAAAAGTAGAGCCGATTTGCGAAAAAACGCAATTTTTGACGAGCGTAGGACAGCAATTTTTCACATTTTTATTACTTGACAAAATCAAGTAACTGGATTATACTGACAATCGAAAGGAGTTGAAATCCATCTGCCATGTTTCAGAAAACACTTTCCTTTTATGTCGCTATGCTGTACCGCAGTTTTTCCGCTTTTACCGGGGAGCGCCTTCAGGCGGTAGGTCTGAATTTCGGGCTCTTGTTTTTTATCGTGTATATCGGGAAAAAGCCAAACTGCACACCGTCAGAGCTGACTAAGGAGCTGGCCCTTGATTGGGGGCACAGCCAGCGATGTGTCAATCGACTGGTGGAGGACGGCTTTATAACCAAAGAAAAATCCGGGCGCCATTACCTGCTGAACCTGACGGAGCGTGGACAGGAGGCCTTTGAGGCCGCCCACCGGGTTTTTTTTGACTGGGACAGCACTTTTATGACGAATCTCAACGCGAAGGAAAAAGAGCAGCTGCTTACTTTACTGGAAAAAGCAGCACAGGGGGTACCGCATCATGTACGAAACGATCAATAGTTCTGTCAATTACGGCGGTTTGGAGCTGAAAAACCGCATCATCTTTGCGCCGACGACCTTCGGCTTGTCGGATGAGGAGTATTTTGAAAAAATCCGCCGCATCGCTGCGGGCGGCTGCGCCATGGTCATCATCGGTGATGTGCCTGTGGGCAAAAGCATGATTGAGAAATCTCTGTTTGACAAGAAGGGCTTTGCCTATTACCAGAAGCTGACCGAGATCGTCCACAGCTATGACTGCCGTATCTGCGCGCAGCTGCACCAGTCGGATTCCAACATGCTTGCCATGCTCAAGTATGTGCCCGGCGTGCTGACCAAGAAAATCTCGATGCAGGAGCTGCGTCCCCTGCTGAACGCCGAGGTCGCGCCCTACATCTCCAAGCTGTCTGTGAAGAAGATCAAAAAGATCACTGATGGTTTCGGCAAGGCTGCTGAACTGGCGGTTAAGGCCGGGTTTGACATGGTGCAGGTTCACGGTGACCGTATGTGCGGCAGCTTCAGCTCGGCAGTCTTTAATAAGCGCACCGATGAATACGGCGGCAGTGCTGAAAACCGCGCCCGTTTTGCCGTTGAGGCTGTCAAGGCCATCCGCAGCCGCCTGCCGAAGCTGCCCATCGACTACAAGCTGGCCGTCCGTCAGGAGGAGCCGCATTACGGCAACGCCGGTGTGCTGGAGTCTGAGCTGGGCATCTTTGTGCCGATGCTGGTGGATGCCGGTGTCACCAGCTTCCATGTAGCACTGGCCAACCATTCCAGTCTGGAGGATACGATCCCTCCGGCAAACCACCCCTATTTCAAGGGTCAGGGCTGCTTCCTGAAATACTGCGACGAGGTGCGTCAGTTTACGGATAAGCCTATCACCGGTGTGGGCGGTCTGACTGATCCCGCGTTTGTGGACGATCAGCTGGCCTCTGGCCGCATCACCTGCGCAGCCATGAGCCGTCAGCTGCTGGCTGACCCGGAATGGCCGAACAAGGTCGCCGCCGGTCAGCTCAAGGAAATCCACCGCTGTGTCCGCTGCAACAAGAAGTGCCTCGGCGGCCTGCAGCAGCACCAGGGCACGCACTGCATTTATGAGAAGGGTTGATTATGAAGACTTCTGTCGTATTCAGCAGTAAGACCGGCAACACACAGCAGCTGGCAAATGCCGTTGCCGCTACCCTGCCGAAGCAGGAGCTCCTGTATACCGGTGCGCCGAATGAGGCAGCCCTTGCAGCTGACCGCCTGTATATCGGGTTCTGGACGGACAAAGGCAGCTGCAACCGTGAGATCGCCGATTTTTTGAAGCAGGTCAAGGGTAAGGAAGTGTTCCTGTTCGGCACAGCCGGCTTTGGCGGGGACGCAGCCTATTTTGATAAGGTACTTACCGCTGTCAAAAAGCACCTTGACCGCAGCAATACGGTGATTGGCACCTATATGTGTCAGGGCAAAATGCCCCAGTCCGTGCGGGAGCGCTATGTGAAGATGCAGGCCAGTCCCCTGCCCATCCCGAATCTTGACAGCCTGATCGAGAATTTTGACCGTGCAGCCACCCACCCGGACGCAGAGGATCTGCAGCTGTTGACAGCTGCCGTTAAGCAGACGGAGAGCCGCTGATCACGGTCAGCCATAAAATAAACCAAACAAATACGCCGCCAAAGAGCGCGATACAGAATCGCAGCCCTTGGCGGCGTTTGTTATTTGTTATATAGACTGTTTGAAAAGTGTGACCGTTTTTTACACAAAGAGCCTTGCCGAAAAAGCGGTGCTGCGCCTGTTGGTGCGCGGGCTGGTGGTAGAATTGGCGGAGGAATAAGACACCGCAGACGGCTGTCAAGCCTGAATCGGCAGGGTGACCGTGAACACCGTCCCCTGCCCGTCAGCCGGTTCAGCTGTAACGGTGCCGCCGTGCAGCAGGGCAATCTCCCGCACAAGCGCAAGCCCAAGGCCCACGCCGCCCATCTCCCGGCTTCTGGATTTATCTACCCGGAAAAAGGGCTGGAACACACTCGTCCTGTACTCCTCAGGAATGCCGCAGCCTGTGTCTGCAACACGCAGCACAGCGCTGCTTTTCTTTTGCTGGATCGTGATATGTACAGAACCGCCGGGGGTATTGTACTTGATGCTGTTTTCGACCAAATTAAAGAGCAGACGGTAGATCAGGGTGTCGCTGCCCTTGATGCTGACCTCCTCACATTCCTGAAAAAGGGTGACGCTCCGGCGCTGTGCCAGCGGGGTCAGGTCGGCCACGATCTCATCGGCCAGCGGGGCCAGCTCAATATGATCCTCACGCGGGATAGACTGCAGATCGCTCATTTCCAGCAGCGTGCGGACAAGGCCTGCCAGACGGGACACCTGATCCGTCTGAAAGCGGAGCAGGTCATTGACCTCGCTGTCGGCATCGGGGTGTTCCTCAGTAAACATTTCCAGCTTTGCCTGCATGATGGCCAGCGGTGTTTTCAGCTCATGGGCGGCGTTGCCGGCAAACTGACGCTGCAGGTCAAAGGACTGCGCCAGCCGGTCCAGCATACGGTTGACAGACTGGCTCAAGTCTCGAAATTCCGGGATCGTGTTTTCCTCTAAGCGAACCTCCACAAGGCTGTCCTGATCAATGCGTTCGGCCTGCTGTGCAAGCTTTTTCAAGGGCTCCAGCGCCTTGCCGCTGACGAAATAGGCAATCGCTGCGCTCAGCAGCGTTACCGCCGCCGTGATGCACCAGCCCTTGCGCCCGAAAACCGCCTTGGCATCGTAGACCTCCTGCGAAAATTGTACAAGAAAATCCGACATCTGGTCGTTCGGTATTTCGATCGTCAGGTTTTCATCATCACTCTGCTGGTATTGTAGGACATACCCGTTCAGATTGTCCATACCGGTGGCGCCGGAGCGGTAGAGCAGCAGATTCAGGCAGATACAGGCCCCGGCAATCAGCACGGCGGTCATCAGCGTGATCCGCCACTGAAAAGATATGCGATTCATGGTTTATTTTCCTCCAATTCATATCCCTCACCGATGCGGTTCCGGATGGGGTCATATCCCATTGCGGTGCGCAGCTTTTTTCTCAGGGCTGAGATATGCACGCGGATCGAGTTGCTGAACGCATCGACGCTGCTGTCCCAGACATGCTCGATCAGCTCCTCCTGACTGACAGGACGCCCCTGATGCAGCAGCAGATATTCCAGCACGCCGCTTTCCTTGCGGGTCAGCGGGATGGGCTGACCGTCCGCCATGGCAAGGCGGCTCTTGGTGTCAAAGGTCAGCCGCCCGCACCGCAGACATACATCACGCTGGATAAACTGCCGCCGGGTCAGGCTGCGCACACGGGCCTCCAGCTCAGCCAGATGGAACGGCTTGGCCAGATAATCATTGGCACCTGCGTCCAGCCCTTCCACCTTGTCGGAAATTTCGCTGCGGGCGGACAGGATCAGCACCGGCGTTTCAAGGTCGGTGCTGCGCAGCGTGCGCAGAACGGTCATGCCGTCCACCTTTGGCAGATTGAGATCGAGCAGGACGAGATCGTACCGCTCTGCGGCAAGCAGCTCAAGCGCGGACTCTCCGTCACCGCAGTCATCCGTTTCGTAGCCGGAGCGGCGCAGCTTTTTAGCTACGCTTTCCCGCAGGGTCGGTTCATCCTCTATCAACAAAAGACGCATAAGCGATCATCTCCCGTATTTATAAGGTGCTTTTTTGCGCTGCACAAGGCAAAAGCATGGCAGCGATACCTTTATAATAGTCATTATAGCAGATTTCGATAAAGTCTGCATTAATTTTTTCTTAGCAGAAATTTTATACCGGTAGGTGTATACTGATCTCATCAAACAGAAAGGAGCAACCGCAAGTGATAAACAAAAAAGCAATCGCCCAGTCGGCGCTGCTGTTGGCCGCCGTTTTGATGATCGGCTTCGGCATCTGGCGCGGGGAGGCAAATACGGTGATGGCAAAGGCTATCCGGTTGTGTATGGAGTGTGTTGGCATTGGATAAGAAAAACAGATCTTTTCTGGCCCGTTTCCGGGGCTGGATACAAGCAGGCGCGGCGCTGCTGACGAACATCCACCTGCCGAATTTTGCCAAGGGTGTTCTGTATCAGGGCAAGGGAAAAACAGTCTGTGTACCGGGGCTGAACTGCTACTCCTGCCCGGGCGCGGCGGGGGCCTGCCCGATCGGCGCGTTTCAGGCAGTGGTCGGCTCGTCAAAATTCCGGTTTTCCTATTACATTACAGGCATCCTGATTTTGTTGGGGGTGCTGCTGGGGCGGTTTATCTGCGGCTTTCTCTGCCCGTTCGGCTGGCTGCAGGATCTTTTGCATAAGATTCCCTCGCCCAAGTGCTCCACCAAGCGTCTGAAGCCGCTGCGGTATCTGAAATACGCCGTGCTGCTCATCATGGTGGTGCTGCTGCCTGCGCTTGTTGTCAACGAGATAGGAATGGGTGACCCGTTCTTCTGCAAATATCTCTGCCCGCAGGGTGTGCTGGAGGGTGCGATTCCCCTCTCACTGACCAATGCAGGGATACGCGCCGCGCTCGGCAAGCTGTTCAGCTGGAAGCTTTGCATCCTGCTGGCGGTCGTTGTTGCCAGTGTGGTGTTTTACCGCCCGTTCTGCAAGTGGCTCTGCCCGCTGGGGGCCTTTTACGCGGTCATGAACCGGGTTTCTCTTTTCCAGATGCGGGTAGACACCGACAAATGCGTATCCTGCGGTGCCTGTGCGCGGGCCTGCAAGATGGATGTGGATATTACAAAGACACCAAACCACGCGGAGTGCATCCGCTGCGGTATGTGTATAAATTCCTGCCCCACCAAAGCGATACACTATCAGTACGGCTTTGGCAACAAGTCAGATAACAGTAAGGAGATTTGAGTATGAAACGAATTGCAGCAATTTTGACCAGCATGGTTCTGGTATTTTCCCTCGCCGCCTGCGGCAGCCAGCAGGCAGGTTCTTCCGCCGGCAGTGAAGCAGCCTCCGCCGGCAGTGAAGCAGCCTCCGCCGCACAGACCAAAACCGAGGAGCAGCTTTTGACAGAGGAAAACGACATTCTGGCCGCGAACAATGAGCTGTGGGAAAAGGTTTTTGCCTCGATGGACAAGAATGTGACGCAGACCACCCTCGGCAACAATTACGGCGAATTCCTTATGAGTGCCGTGGACAACGCGAAGGATCAGTTCACCGAGGAGGAGTACACCACCCTCAAGGCGGACGCTGATAAGATCCGGGAGATCGAAAATCAGATCGCAGCCCTTCCTCAGGAGGATGCCGCCAGCCAGAGCGCAGCGGAGAACAGCAGCACCTTCCCCCAGTTTGAGGGCAAGGACCTTGACGGCAACAGCGTTGACAGCAGCCTGTTTGCCAACAATGCGTTCACCGTTGTAAACTTCTGGTTCAGCGGCTGCAAGCCCTGCGTGGATGAGATGGATGACCTTGACGCACTCAACCAGCGCATCAAGGAGCAGGGCGGCGAGGTCATCGGCGTCAATACCGAGACACTGGACGGCAACGCGGACAACGTCGCCACTGCCAAGAAAATTCTGGAATCCGCAGGCGCATCCTTCCGCAATATCTACTTTGACCCGAACGGCGAGGCCGGTAAGTTTGCACTGGGCATCATGGCCTTCCCCACTACCTGTGTTGTGGACCGCCAGGGCAACATCGTCGGTGAGCCGATCATGGGCGGCATTGATCAGGAGGCCAACATGGCTACACTGCAAAAGCTGATTGACGAAGCTGTTGCAAACGACACCGGAAAATAACAAAAAGATAAAGCACAATACCCCTGCTGCCCGATAGACAGCAGGGGTATTGTGCTGCCTTGGCAAAAACACTTACCGCATTGTGTCCCAAAACATCATACTTCTGGACTTGATTAGAAGGCAGTATCGTGGTAATATTAAAGAAATAGCACGAAACGGAGAAATACACGGTGACGAAAAAGGAACTCGCAGCGGTCTGCATTGCGCGGCTGAAGGCCGAATACCCGGAAAGTGACTGCACGCTGGACTATGACCACGCATGGCAGCTGCTGGTGTCGGTGCGGCTGGCAGCCCAATGCACCGATGCACGGGTGAATGTTGTTGTGCAGGAGCTGTTTGCCCGGTTTCCCGGCGTCAGGGAGCTGGCCGCCGCCAGCCCCGAGGAGATCGAAGCCATTGTCAAGCCCTGCGGGCTGGGCCACAGCAAGGCGCGGGACATTTCCGCCTGTATGCGGATGCTGCGGGATAAATTTGACTACCGTGTGCCCGATGATTTTGATGCGCTGCTCTCCCTGCCGGGAGTTGGCCGCAAAAGCGCCAACCTTATCATGGGAGATGTCTTCGGCAAGCCGGCCATCGTGACAGATACCCACTGCATCCGCCTGTGCAACCGCATTGGTCTTGTGGATAACTGCAAGGACCCGGCCAAGGTCGAGAAGGAGTTGTGGAAGATCATTCCCCCCGAGGAGGGAAACGGCTTTTGCCACCGCTTGGTGGATCACGGCCGCGCAGTCTGCACGGCGCGCACAAAGCCTTACTGTGACAAATGCTGTCTGGCCGATATCTGCCGGGCGCGAAAGGAATTTGCCAATGAATAAAACGACGGAAAACCGCCTTGGCGGCGAGCTGCGCAGCCAGCAGACCGCCCAACGCCTGCTGGACGAGCTGCGCGATGGGATATACGCTGCTGCACCACAGCTGCCCAGTGAGCTGGAGCTGGCCGAGGCGCTGGGCGTGAGCCGCACTGTGGTGCGCGATGCCCTGAGTGAGCTGGAGCGCGACGGTTATCTGGAGCGGGTGCGCGGCATCGGTACGCTTGTCAACCGTGATGTGCTGATGGTTGAGAACCGCATGGATCAGAAGCTGGAGTTCAACAAGATGATCCGCGCGATCGGGCGGGTGCCGCACAGTGATAACCTGATGGTCACGCGGGAAACTGCAACGCCCGAGCTGATGGAGCGGCTGGCCCTTGACCCGGAGAAGGAGCATACGCTGGTGTTTGTGCGCCGCCGTGTGCTGGCAGATGAAACGCCGGTGCTGTATTCCACCGATATTTTGCCGCTGGCACTGTTCGGCGGTAAGCGGCTTGATTCGATCGACTTCAGCCGCCCGATTTTTGAGATCGTTGAGCAGCACTGCCGCGTGGAGGTAGCCGAGACATTGACAACGCTGCACGCCGTGATGGGTACGCCGGGCATCCGCCGCCAGCTGGGGGTTCGGCCCGATCAGGCGCTGCTGCAGCTGGATGAGATCTGCTACTCCCGCACCTGCAAGCCGGTGCTTTGCTGCCAGACCTGCTACACGGATTTCTTTGATTTTGCCATGGTGCGCAAACTGGTTTGATTGTAAGCGGCATACCGCCGCTTAGAATATAGAGCTACTATAAAGGGGATTGTGTATGAGACATTTGATCGACCCGGCGGATTTTACGCTGGAAGAAACGCTCAGCCTGATGGACCTTGCCGACCGTATCCACGATGACCCGGCCGCCTATAAGGACGTTGCCGCGCGCAAGCGTCTGGCAACGCTTTTCTACGAACCGAGCACCCGCACCCGCCTTTCGTTTGAGGCAGCCATGCTGAACTTAGGCGGTCAGGTGCTGGGCTTCCCGGACGCCGGTGTTTCCAGCGCAAGCAAGGGCGAGACGGTTGCGGATACCATCCGCGTTATCAGCTGCGTGGCAGACATTGCCGCCATGCGCCACCCCAAGGAGGGGGCCCCGCTGCGCGCCTCGCTCTACAGCCGCATTCCGGTCATCAATGCCGGTGACGGCGGCCACAGCCACCCCACACAGACCCTGCTGGATATGATGACGATCCGCCAGCGCCGGGGGCGTCTGGATCATCTGACCATCGGCTTCTGCGGCGATCTGAAATTTGGCCGCACGGTCCACAGCCTGATCAAGAGCCTGTCCCGTCTGCCGGGTATGCGGTTTGTGCTGATCTCCCCTGAGGAGCTGCGGGTGCCGGATTATATCATCAATGAGATCCTTGAGCCCAACAACATCCCGTATGTCGAGACGCGCAGCCTTGAGGAGGCCCTGCCGGAGCTGGATATCCTCTATATGACCCGCGTCCAGCGTGAGCGTTTCTTCAACGAGGAGGACTATGTCCGCCTGAAGAACAGCTATGTGCTGACAAAGGAAAAGCTGAATCTGGCCCCCGCCGAGATGGCTGTGCTGCATCCCCTGCCCCGCGTGAACGAGATTACGCTGGATGTGGACGATGACCCGCGCGCCGCCTATTTTGATCAGGTGCAGAACGGCGTCTATATGCGCATGGCATTGATCATGACACTGCTGGGTCTGAAGGACCCCAAGACCGGGGAGGTTGCTTTTGATGTTGAAGGTTGATGAGATCCAAAACGGCGTGGTCATTGACCATATCACCGCAGGCACGGGGCTGGCGCTCTATGATTTGATGGAGCTGGAAAAGCTGAACGATGCCAGTGTAGCGCTTTTGCAGAATGTGCGCAGCCAGAAGGCCGGCAAAAAGGATATTATTAAGATTGAGGGCGATGTCAGTGCGCTGAACTTTGACATTCTTGCCTATGTTGACCCCAAAATTTCTATCACGGTCATCCGTGACGGCCATGTGGTGGAGAAGATCCGCCCGGAGCAGCCCAAGCGTCTGGTCAATGTCATCAAGTGTACGAACCCGCGCTGCATTACCTCCATCGAGGAGGGCTGCGACCATATTTTTGCACTGACGCCGAGCGGCCGCTACCGCTGCATCTACTGCGAGCAGGAGTTCCGCGTCAAACCGTAAAGTGAGGTAACTGCGATGGAAAAGGCGAAATTTCACCTGAATCCCGACAAGGAGATTGTCAAGACCATCCGTGAGGGCTTACAGCGCACGGGCGGGTACTGCCCCTGCCGCCTGCAGCATATCCCGGAAAATATCTGCATCTGCAGCGAGTTCAAGCAGCAGCTGGCCGACCCGGACTATCACGGCCCCTGCCACTGCGGCCTGTATGTGAAGGATTGAGGGCTGTTCCAAAGCTGATAAAAATTGGGAGGCATCCGTCTGCGACAGGCGGATGCCTCCCTTTTTGTTTGTGCAGCGGCGTTACACACAGGCCGTCAGGGTGTCCTGCGTCAGGATGATATGCCCGTTTGCATCGGCATCGGCCGTGTAGACTGTGCCGGGCTGGGCGGTGCCGTCAGCAATCCGATCGGCCAGTGCCTGCTCCACTGCGCGGCTGACCGTGCGGCGCAGCTCCCGCGCGCCGTAGGGTGGTACCTTGGCCCCTGCCAGTGCCTTGGCGGCTGCGGCGGTGTGGCGCAGGGTGTAGCCCTGCCCGGCTGCGCGTTCCTCCAGCTCGCAGAGCAGCCGGTCGGCGATGCCTGCCAGCTGTTCCGGGCCGAGCGGGTCAAACAGCACAGTCTCGTCCAGACGCCCCATCAGCTCGGGGCGGAAGAACTCCCTCGCCTCCCGGATTGCCTGCTGGCCGCAGCGGTCCTTTTCCGCCCCGGCAGCGCCGAAGCCCATGGGGGTCGTCTGCCCGGCAAGGCACCGCGCACCCAGATTGGAGGTAAGCAAAATGATGGTGTTGGAAAAATCCGCTCTGCGGCCCTGTGCATCGGTCAAGGTGCCGTCCTCCAAAATCTGCAGCAACAGATTTTGAATATCGCTGTGTGCCTTTTCGATCTCATCAAACAGCACAACGCTGTAGGGGCGGCGGCGCACAGCCTCGGTCAGCTGGCCGCCCTCGTCGTGGCCTACATAGCCCGGAGGCGCGCCGATGAGCCGTGCCACGGTGTGACGCTCCATATACTCGGACATATCAAAGCGCAGCAATGCCTTCTCGCTGCCAAACCAGCATTTGGCCAGCGTGCGGGCCAGCTGGGTCTTACCCACACCGGTAGGCCCCAAAAACAGCATTGCGCCGATGGGACGGTTGTTTTCCCGCAGGCCGGTGCGGCTGCGGCGTATGGCGGCGGCTACTGAGGCTACAGCCCGCGGCTGCCCGATGACCTCAGCGCCAAGGCGCTGCTCGAGCTGTGCAAGCCGCTCACGCTCGGCCTCACCCACACGCTCGGCGGGTACGCCGCTCGCCTTGCTTACCACACGGGCAATGTCAGCCGGGGTCAGTGTTTTTTTCTCGCTGCCGCTTTCGGCAATGCGGCGTGCAGCAGCGGCTTCGTCCAGCAGGTCGATGGCCTTATCGGGCAGATACCGCCCCGGCAGATACCGCACACTCAGCTCGACTGCTGCATGGATGGCTGTGGATGGGATGGCGACCCCATGGTAACGCTCATACCGGGGCATCAGGCCCGCAAGAATCGTTTCGGCAGCGGCCGGGGTCGGCTCCTCAACCATCACACGACCAAAACGCCGCTCGAGCGCAGAGTCCTTCTGGATCGTCTTGCGGTATTCCTCCGGTGTAGTCGCACCGATGAGCTGTATCTCCCCGCGTGCCAGCATCGGCTTTAAGATGCTGGCGGCATCAATGGCCCCCTCCGCTGCCCCGGCCCCGGCAATGATGTGGATCTCATCAATGAACAGGATGGTCGTGTGGTCGCGGTAAAGCTCCTCAAGCAGGTTTTTGAAGCGCTCTTCAAAATCACCGCGGTATTTCGTGCCCGCCACCATCGAGGCCATATCGAGCGATAAGACTCGTTTGCCCCGCAGAGCCGGGGTGATCTGTCCAGAGGCAATGCGCTGGGCCAGCGCTTCGGCCAGCGCGCTTTTTCCGACACCCGGCTCCCCAAGCAGACAGGGATTGTTTTTCTGGCGGCGGCAAAGGATCTCCACCATCCGCTCCAGCTCACTGTCGCGGCACAGCACCGGGTCAAGGCGGCCCTCCTGTGCAAGGCGGGTCAGGTCGCGGCCGTATTTTTCGCTGGGACGGCCCGTGCGGCTGGCTGCCATCCGGGGCTGTGCGGGCAATACCAGCTGACCTGATAGCTGCCGGCACTCCCGCGCAGCCTGCGGCAGCTCGACACCAAGGGAAAGCATCCAGCGGCTGGCTGTGCAGGTGGAATCCTCAAGCATGGCGCAGAGCAGATGCTCATTTTCGGCCCGCGCAGCGCTGGCGGCGTGTGCCCCCAGCACAGCAAACTCCATCGCCTTGCGCAGCTCCGGCGCAAGGTCGCAGCGGTGCAGCCTGCGCGGTGCGCCCTCAGCCCGGGCAGCACTGCATTCGGCCAGTGCTGTAGTGGTGACCCGCTTACGGCGCAGAAAGTCTGCTGCACTGCCGCGTGCCGTCTGCACCAGCGCCAGCAGCAGATGGCCTGTGTCGGCCTGACAGCAGCCCTGCCGCCCTGCCAGTACCAGCGCGGTGCGGACGGTGCGCGCCGCCGTGCGTGAAAACCCTTTGTAGCTGTAGACCCAGAACATCTGCATATCCTCCTCTTGTATCTGCCCATTGAAAGTATAGACGCCGGACGGATAAATAATCATCGAAATCCGTTGAATCAGGATATGACAAATTCCCGAATTGGTGGTATAATAATGCAGTTACACGCAATCTGCACATATGAGGTGGTTTTTCATGCACAAATTGATGCGCTATATCAAGGGCTATGAGCGACAAGCCCTGTTGGCGCCGCTGTTCAAGATGCTGGAAGCCTGTTTTGAGCTGTTTGTACCGCTGGTCATCGCCAGCATCATTGATACAGGCATCAAAAACGGGGATGCGGCTTTTATCTGGACGCGGTGCGGCCTGCTGGTTTTGCTGGCTGCCATCGGTCTTGCCAGCAGCCTGACGGCCCAATACTTTTCCGCCACGGCGGCGCTGGGCTTTGGCACGGCGCTGCGCAGGGATCTGTACCGCCATATTGACACGCTGAGTTACAGCGAGTTGGACGGTATCGGCACCCCCACGCTGGTCACGCGAATGACCAGTGACATCAATCAGGTCCAGAACGGTGTGAACCTGACCCTGCGCCTGCTGCTGCGCTCGCCGTTCATTGTTATTGGCGCGCTTATCATGGCATTTTCAATCAGCCCCAAGCTGACGCTGCTTTTCCTCGGCGTTACCGTTGCGGTCTCGCTGATCATCTGGGCAATCATGCGGGTCACGGTGCCGATTTACCATGAGGCACAGAACGGCCTTGACCGTGTGACGCTGCTGACCCGTGAAAACTATGTGGGTGCCCGTGTGGTGCGCGCCTTTGCCCGGCAGGCCGATGAATTGGCCGCCTTTGTCGAGACGAACGATCATTTGAAATCGCTGCAGTTTGCAGCGGGCCGTATCTCCGCCCTGATGAATCCCCTGACCTATCTGGTAGTCAACCTCGCCGTGGTAGCGTTGCTGCTGCGTGGCGGTATGGAGGTAGATGCCGGTGCGCTGACCCAAGGTGAGGTTATCGCGCTGATCAACTATATGAGCCAGATCCTTCTGAGCCTGCTGCGTCTTGCGGATCTGGTCGTCTCAGTAACGCGCGCTTTGGCCAGCGGTATGCGCGTGAATGAGATACTGAATACCTGCACCACGATGGAGGACCCCGGCACGGCACCGCTCACGGTTGACGGTGCTGCCGAGGCGGTCCGGTTTGAGCATGTGGATTTCACCTACCGCGGTGCGGGCGCACCCAGCCTGACCGATATTTCGTTTGCGGCCGGCTGCGGCGAGACCATCGGCGTGATCGGCGGTACCGGCAGCGGCAAATCGACCCTGATTGATCTGATCTGCCGCTTTTACGATGCCGACTGCGGCACGGTGACACTGTTCGGCCATGATGTAAAGCAGTACAGCTTTGCACAGCTTCGCAGCCTTGTAGGCATCGTGCCCCAGCAGGCGGTGCTGTTTACCGGCACGATCCGCGACAATATGCAGTGGGCCGCCCCGAATGCCACCGATGCGGAAATCTGGGAGGCGCTTGAGATCGCACAGGCAGCAGACTTTGTCCGCGGCAAGCCCGGCATGCTGGATGCACCGGTGGAAACAGCCGGGCGCAACTTTTCCGGCGGGCAGCGCCAGCGGCTGACGATTGCGCGCGCACTGGTACCGAAGCCAAAAATCCTGATCCTTGATGACAGTGCCTCCGCGCTGGATTTTGCCACCGATGCAGCCCTGCGCAAGGCCATTAAAGAAAAAACGCAGGGCATGACGGTCTTTATCGTTTCCCAGCGCGCGGCGAGCGTGCAGCGCGCCGACCACATTCTCGTGCTGGATGACGGCACCTTGGCCGGCGATGCCCCCCATGCCGCACTGCTGCAGAGTTGTGAGGTCTATAAGGAAATCTGCCTGAGCCAGCTGAGCAAGGAGGAGGTGGCCAAAACACTATGAGCAAGACATCGAAGAAGCTTGACCGCAATACGATCCAACGCGTTCTGCAGCTGATCCGCCCCTACAAGGGCATGGTCATCCTGACGCTTACATTGGCGCTCATCACCGTTGTCACCACCCTGCTTGCACCGGTGCTGGCCGGCAGGGCGGTCGATAAGATCGTGGGGCCCGGGCAGGTAGATTATCAGGGGCTTGGCCGCATCGCATTGGCTATGGCGGCCACAATCGCCTGCACGGCGCTCTCCCAATGGCTGATGAATGTTGTCAACAACCGCATCACCTTTCAGGTCGTGCGGGATATGCGGGTGCGCGTATTTGAACAGCTTGAGATCCTGCCGCTGAAATATATGGACGCCCACCGCCCCGGCGATGCAATCAGCCGCATCACGACCGATGTGGAGCAGTTCAGCGACGGCCTGCTGATGGGCTTTACCCAGCTGTTTACCGGCGTGCTGACGATCCTTGGTACTCTGGGGGTCATGCTCTATATAGACTGGCGCATCGCGCTGGTGGTCGTGGCGCTGACACCGCTCTCTATCTTTGTGGCGCGCTTCATTGCGACACACACCTATTCAATGTTCCGGGTGCAGAGCGAGACCCGCGCCGAGATGACCAGCCTTGTGGAGGAGCTGATCGGCAACGAGCATCTGGTTCGCGCCTTCGGCTATGAGGCGCGCGCTGAGGAGCGCTTTGACCGCATCAACCGCGACCTGCAGCGCTGCGGTGTGCGGGCAACCTTCTTTTCTTCGACCACAAACCCCTGCACCCGCTTTGTAAATTCACTGGTTTACGCCTCGGTCGGCATACTGGGCGCCTTTGTGGCGATTGCCGGCGGTATCACGGTCGGCGAGCTGAGCGTCTTTTTGAACTATGCCAACCAGTACACAAAGCCCTTCAATGACATCTCCGATGTCATGACCGAGCTGCAGAATGCGCTGGCCTGTGCGCAGCGAGTGTTTGATCTGATCGATGAGACACCAATCACCCCCGACGCCCCCGATGCCGTGAGCCTGCCCCACGGTGCCGGCAGCGTGGCCTTTGAGCATGTGCGGTTCCGCTATCAGGACGATGTACCCCTGATTGAGGATATGAACCTCAGGGTTGAGCCGGGGCAGCGCATCGCGCTGGTCGGTCCGACCGGCTGCGGCAAGACCACCCTTGTAAACCTGCTGATGCGGTTCTATGAGATCAACAGCGGCACGCTGCGGGTGGACGGACACCCCATCGACACGGTGACGCGGGACAGCCTGCGCGCCAATCTGGGCATGGTGCTGCAGGAAACATGGCTCAAAGCCGGTACGATTGCAGAAAATATCGCCTACGGCAAACCGGACGCCACCCGCGAGGAGATCATAGCCGCAGCCAAGAAGGCACGCGCCCACAGCTTTATCTGCCGCCTGCCGAACGGATATGATACACAGGTTGCCGAAGACGGCGGCAATATCAGCCAAGGGCAGCGGCAGCTGCTCTGCATTGCACGGGTCATGCTGCGGCGTCCGCCGATTCTGATTTTGGATGAGGCCACCTCCAGCATCGACACCCGTACCGAGGTTCTGGTGCAGGATGCCTTTGAGGAATTGATGAAGGGCCGCACTAGCTTTATCGTGGCCCATCGCCTGTCCACCATCAAAAATGCTGACCAGATTCTGGTGATGAAGGCCGGCAACATTATCGAGCGCGGTACGCATGATGAACTGCTGGCGCAGGGCGGCTTTTATAAGCGGCTCTACGAAAGTCAGTTTGCCAAGGCGTAAGCATAGGGTCAAAATCTGGGAAAGAAAAAGGAGATTCTACTATGAGCAGCATTATCATTCCGGAAGGGTACCAAAGTCTGCTGGGGCTGTATGACACCCAGAAGGCCATCGGCCTGATCAAAACGATCTTTCAGGAAAAGCTTTGCATGGCACTGCATCTCAAGCGCGTCACGGCTCCCCTCTTTGTTGTACAGGGCAGCGGTCTGAATGATGACCTGAACGGTGTAGAGCGCCCGGTTGCGTTCGATGTTCCCAGCCTGAATGAGCAGGCCGAGGTTGTTCACAGCCTTGCCAAATGGAAGCGCTATGCCCTGCACAAATACGGCTATCGCCCCGGTCAGGGCCTTGTGACCGATATGAACGCCATCCGCCGTGATGAGGAACTGGACAACCTGCACAGCATCTATGTTGACCAGTGGGACTGGGAGCGCGTTATTACCGCTGAACAGCGCACGCTGGATTTTTTGCGTGAGACCGTCTGCGACATCGTGGATGCGGTCTGCGCGACCTCTGACGAGCTGCGCTGGAAGTTTCCTGAACTGAAGAACATTCATCTCGACCGCGATGTAGCTTTTATCACGACACAAGAGCTGGAGGACCTCTACCCCGAGCTTACCGCCAAGCAGCGCGAAAACGCCTTTGCCAAGGAGCATGGCACGGTTTGCATTATGCAGATCGGCGGCAAGCTTCGCAGCGGCAAACCCCACGACGGCCGTGCCCCCGACTACGATGATTGGGCGCTGAACTGCGATATTCTGTTCTGGCACAAGCCCCTTGGCTGCGCACTGGAGCTGTCCAGCATGGGTATCCGCGTGGATGCTGAATCGCTGCGCCGCCAGCTGGACGAGGCAGGCTGCCCCGAGCGCGCAGAACTGCCCTTCCACAAGATGCTGTTGGACGGCACGCTGCCCTTGACGATGGGCGGCGGCATTGGCCAGAGCCGCCTTTGCATGCTGCTGCTCGGCAAAGCCCATGTAGGTGAGGTCCAAGTCAGCCTTTGGGATGATGCCACGGTAAAAACCTGCCGTGATGCCGGTGTAGAATTGCTGTAAGTCTTGACAAAGCACTGCCGTTTGTGGTATTATTATCTAGTACCCGCTAGTATAGCACAATTGGCAGTGCAGCTGATTTGTAATCAGCAGGTTGCAGGTTCGATTCCTGTTACTAGCTCCACTTAAAAAAGCGCGTTAGCAAAGCAAATCCACTTTGCAACGCGCTTTTTTCTTGTTTTTGTATGTCTTTTGTTTCCTAAACAGTAAAAAAACAGGTCGTAAACGCAGTAATTCTTGTACTAGTGTCGTAAAAATGTCGTAAAAAACCCAGCTGCAATCAAGCAGCCGGGAGTTTGTTTAGTATGGCATTGTTGAGGAATTATTTTGTATGCAGCGCGTTCTGCAGGGCACAATACTCCTCCAGCGTAAGCTGTTCTGGGCGTGCGCGTTCATCAAGACCGGCGGCCTGCAGCGCGGCCAGGACTTGCGCCTTGGGCAGGTGCAGGCCGTTGGCAATGGCATTGGCTGCGGTCTTGCGGCGCTGTGAGAATGCGGCGCGGATCAAGGCAAAGAAGGCGGCCTCGTCACCGTTCGGAACCTGTACAGCGGGTGTCTTGCGCACATCCAAGCGAATGACGGCGCTTGTCACCTTGGGGGCGGGGTAAAAGCTGCCGGGCTGCACACTGAACAACAATTTCGGCTCCGCATAATAGGCTACTGCGTAGCTGATCGCACCCGCATCGCGGGTACCAGGGGCGGCGCACAGGCGCTGTGCGGCCTCCTTTTGCACCATGACGGTGATGTTCTGGATAGGCAGCTTTTCCTCCAGCAGACGCATCAGGATCGGGCTGGTGATATAGTATGGCAGGTTGGCACAGACAGCCACCGGCTTATCGCCAAATTCCTCCGCCAGCAGCGCCTTCAAATCCACCTTGAGGACATCGTTCAGCACCAGCTTGAAGTTATCATACCCTGCCATCGTCTCCGCAAGGAGCGGCGGCAGGCGCTTATCTACCTCGATGGAAACGACCTTATCCGCGCGCTTGCAGAGCTGTTCGGTCAGTACGCCGATTCCGGGGCCGACCTCAAGGGCACCCCAGCCGGGGCCGATGCCGGCGGCTTCAGCAATGCGGGGACATATACCCGGGTTAATGATAAAATTCTGGCCAAACCCTTTGGAAAGGGCAAAATCGTACCGCGCACAGAGGTCACGGATGGTAGACAAGTCGGTCAATGTGGGCACGGTAGTTTCCTTTCAGCGTATATCAGTTCTGGCCGGTCAGCGACATGGCCGCGTTGACGGCCTTGCTGATCTGCGGGTCAGTGTCGATCGTGTAGTCGTAGTAGGAGTTCTGTTCATCAACGGAGAGTGTGGCGTCAATATCTGGCTTCAGACCCTCGTTGTTCCAGCTCTGATCCTCGTTGTCGAGCAGCAGGCCGGAGGTAATGTAGGCGGCAGAGCCGTCCGAGAAGCTCTGCACATCGCTGAGCACAACGCCCATACCGGCCGTTTTGGTGCCAACGATCGTGGCGCCGCCCATCTTGCGCAGGGCATTGGCAAACAGCTCGGCGCTGCTGGAGGTGGCGCCGTTGACGAGGCAGACCATCGGAACATTGATCTCGTTTTCATCAGACATGCGCAGCACGGTCACATTGCCGTCCTTATCCTGCTGCTTGGCAATCTCACCGGAGGGTACGCAGTAATCCGCTGCGACAAGCCCTGCATTGAGGTTTTCACCGGTGTTGTCGCGCAGATCAAACACCAGACAGGTGGCTCCCTGCTGCAGCAGGTTGTCCACGGCAGTTTTAAACTCGCTGGCGGTGCTTGCGGTAAAGGCGTCAATGCGCAGATAGCCGCAGGTGCCGGCGGTCAGCTGGCTTGTTGAGATGGTGGGGGTCTTATAGTTGGAGTGTACAAGGCTCAGCTGCTGCTCCTGACGGTCGGGCGTCAGGTAGGTGATGACTGTGGTAGTGCCCTCCTCACCCAGCAGGCGGGAGGTCAAACGCGCCGTAGAGCCGATGTTCTTGGTGGATTCCTCGCCAATGGCAGTGATAAAGCCGCCGACCTGCAGACCGGCCTCACTGGCGGGGGAATTGTTGTATACGCGGATGATGCGCGCATAGCCGGAGGAGGCATCGTTGACAACGGCCACGCCGATGCCTGTGAGGGTGCCCTTCTCGATGGCCTGCTTTTCGCTGTACTCCTTGGCGGTATAATAGACAGCGTATCGGTCGTTGATGCCGCTCATATAGCCGGCGGCCAGCTTATCGTTCAGGGTATCCTCATCAATGGTGAAGAACTCCCCTGCGCGGACAAAGCGGTCGATCTCAGACAGCTTGTTGTACTGGCGTTCCTTATTTTTTACGCTGGACACGGTCGTGTTGAACATCTTCATCGACACGACCATCGTCAGCGAGAAGGTGACAGCCATTGCGATGATGGCGATGGTGGCTGCCACGCCGAGACTGATTTTTTTGCTCATGGCTCTGATGGCTCCTTACTGTTTTTGCGTTTATGCCCCGTAGGCAAGGGAGAAAAATACCGTAGAGAAAAGGCTCAGCACCATAAGAACGGCGACCACCAGACAAAAAATGCGCACGGCGGTTTTATGCTTCTGCGGCTTCATAAGGACTCCCCTTTCTTAGGATAAGTAATTCATGACATTGACCAGAACATTGTTGACCTTCATTTCCAGATGCAGGTGATTGCCGGTGGAGTTGCCGGTGGAGCCGACATACCCCAGCGGCTGTCCCTTGGAAACGCTCTGCCCGACGCTGACGATGGGCGCACTGTTCATGTGGGCGTACAGTGTGGAATAGCTGTTGCCGTTGTCATCCTTGCCGTGGTAGACCTGAACATAATAGCCCCAGCTGTAGTGGTAGGCGGCTGCGGTGACAACGCCGCCGCTGACGGCGTAGATCTCGGTGCCGCCCGGCGCGGCATAGTCGGTGCCGCGGTGGCCGTTGCCGCCAAAGTAGCAGGAAATATACTTATAGGTGGCAAGCGGGCGGCCAAAATCCAGCGAGCATTGTATCGAGGCGTTTCCGTAGGCCTGGTTGGCGGCGTTCAGGGCTGCATCCAGCTCCTTGGCTGCCTCGTCCACTTTTTTGTTGGCCTCGATCTGGGCCTCCTTCAGGGCCTGTTCCTCGGCCTCCGCCTTGGAGATGCTCTCGTTTGTCTGGGAGATATTCTGAGCAAGCTCACTGGTTTTGCTGTTCAGTGCGGCCTTCTGGGCCTCATAGTCAGCCTTTTTTGCCTCCAGATCCGCCTTGGCCTGCTCCAGCTCGGCGCGCTGCTGCTCCAGCTGGGTATGCTCGTCCTCAAGCTGCTGGCAAATTTCCTCATCCTTGCTGACGATCTGCTCCAGTGTGGTGGCAAAGGTAAGCAGCTGGTACAGGCTGGTCGCACTGGAGAGCAGCGCAATGGAACCGCCGTCATTCAGCCGCTGCATCGCGCGCATACGGTCCTTGAAATCCGCCCAGCGCTGGTCGTATTCAGCCTGCTTCTGGTCGATCTCCTGTTGCTTTTGATTGATCTCGTCCTGTTTGTTGACGATATCATTATCCAGACCGCCGATCTGCTCAGTCAGTGTACCAATCTGGCTGAGCAGCAGTGATTTTTGCTGCTCCAGCTGTGTTTTGAGCGCCTGCGCGTCCGCTTTGTTGCTTTGCGTTTCTTTCAGCTGCTGGTTGACTTTTTCCAATGCGGCCTGCTGCTCCTGCAGCTTTTGGCGCAGGTCGCTGACACTGGCAGCCGCCAGCGGCGTCATAACGGTGGAAAGCGTCATCGTCATGGCAACTGCTACGCTGAGCAGCAGTGAGATAAATTTTTTGCTGTGCGAAAAATGCTTCATCTTTGTTTGCAATTCCCCTGCTCGTCGCTGTTATACATTCAGATGCTTGCGGATGCTGGTGGCGGTGCCGAGGCCGCAGAGCACAAAGCCCAGCAGCACAAAGCCGCCGACAATGTAGTACCATACATTTTCCAGCGGAACCAGCTGACCGCCGAACATCTGCGAGAGGTTGGACGGGTTCTCGGCATACCAGCGGCAGAGGGCATAGTACGCGCCGCAGATAATGCCGGAGGCAAGCGCAGCGGAGATCAAGCCGGAGGCGACACCCTCCACAAAGAACGGGAAACGAATAAAGCCGTTGGTGGCGCCCACCAGTTTCATGATGCCGATCTCCTTGCGGCGGTTGAACACCGTGATCTTGATCGTATTGTTGATGACCACGATGGACACGATAGCCAGCACCGCTACAATGCCATAGCAGGCGTAGTTGATAACGCGCTGCAAAGAAGTGAACATCTCGGCCATAGCCAGCGGGGCTTTGACGCTGGCGACACCGTCAATCTGCATGAGCTGTGCGGAGACAGACTCGATATTCTGCGGGTCGTCAACGGTCACACGGTAGTTGGGAGTGAACGGGTTATCGTTCTGAAAGACCTGCTGCAGGTTGGTGTAGTCCTTGAGCATATCGCCGTAGGTGGCCAGAACATCCGCCGGTGACATGTAGGTCACGCCCACAACGTGGGGCGTATTGCGGATCGCGGCATCGGCAGCCGAGATCTGTTCATCCGTAGAGTTCTGACCCTCTTCGTCGCCCATATAGACGACCATCATGTTTTGGTTGCCGATATATTCGACCATATAATCAATGTTGACGCCCAGCAGGTAGGCGGCGCCGATCAGCAGCATGCAGACGGTCAGCACGCCCATCGAGGCAAAGGTCATAAGCCGGTTGGCGCGCAGATTGTGCAGGCCCTGACCGACAAGGTAGGTAAAGCTGGAAAAACGCATGGTGTCCCCTCTTTAATATCAAAGATCAGTCTTCATCGTAGTCGTAATCGTCCTCTTCCCTCTGGGCCATAGCGGCTGCATAGCGGCGGGCGGCCTCGGGGTGTGCAGTGTCGGAGGCGACCATGCCGTTGGCCAAAGTGATGACGCGGTTGCCGTACTTGCGGGCGAGCTTATGTACCAGCTCATGCTCATGGGTGACAACCACAACGGTGATGTTGACTTTGTTGATGGCCTCAAACAGCTGCATGATGTCCATCGACATTTCAGGGTCGATGTTGCCGGTGGGCTCGTCCGCAATGATCAGCTTGGGGCCGTGGGCCAGCGCGCGCGCTACGGCGACACGCTGCTGCTCGCCGCCGGAGAGCTCGTCCGGCAGACGGTCCATCTTGTCCTCAAGGCCGACAAGTGAGAGCGCGAAGGGCACGCGGTCCTTGATCTTTTTGGTGGAGATGTTCGTCACACGCATGGCGAACGCCACATTCTCATAGACGGTCATGGTCGGGATCAGGCGGAAGTCCTGAAAGACAACACCCATCTGACGGCGCAGATACGGTACCTTGCGCCGGCGGATCTTGGTCAGATCCTGCCCATTGATGAACACCTTGCCCTCGGTGGGCTTTTCCTCCATCTGGATCAGCTTCAGAAAGGTAGATTTGCCTGCACCGGAGTGACCAAGGATAAAGACAAATTCGCCCTCCTCGATATGGATGTTGATGTCCTCCAACGCAACATTTTCATCGTTGTGGGTCTCATAGGTTTTATAAACATGCTCGAAATCGATCATTGAGGATTCTCCTGCCGCAGCGCGGCTGTCCTGTTTACGGTTACAGTCATACATATAATAGAATACCATGCAGCGCGCCTGCGGTCAAGGTGTTTTCCGCCTGCCAAAAGCAGGAAAATGGCGCTGCCTTGCGGTACAGCGCCATTTGTGAAAGTTTTATTAAAATCAATATTTGGCCGGATTGGCGGAGAGGTACTTCTTGACCATCAGGGCAACCTTAAAGACGATGGCATCATCAAAGTTGCGCAGGTCAAGGCCGGTCAGCTTGCGAATTTTTTCCAGACGGTAGACCAGCGTGTTGCGGTGGACAAACAGCCCGCGGCTCGTCTCCGAGACATTCAGGTTGTTTTCAAAGAAGCGCTGGATGGTGAACAGCGTCTCAGCGTCCAGACTGTCAATACTCTCCTGCTTAAAGACCTCCCGCAGGAAGGCCTCGCAGAGGGTGGTGGGCAGCTGGTAGATCAGGCGGGCGATGCCCAGATGGTCATAGCTGATGACCTGACGCTCGGTGTCAAACACCTTGCCGACCTCCATGGCGATCTGTGCCTCCTTAAAGCTGGAGGCCAGATCCTTGATGTTGCCGATGGGGGTGCCGATGCCGACAACAGCCTTGATATAATGGTCACCCTGCAGCGTATCCACAATGGAGGCGGCCAGCTTTTCCATATCGCGGGTGTTGTTGTCCGGCTTGATCTCCTTGACGAGGACGGTGTCCGTCTCGCTGATGTTAAAGACAAAGTCCTTCTGCTTGTCCGGGAAAAGTCCGCTGACAACATCATAAGCGGAAATGTCATTGCCGGAGGTCACGCGGATGAGCAGCACAACGCGCTGTACATCGGAGACAAAGTGCAGCTCGCGGGCCTTGGCGTAGATGTCGCCGGGCAGGATGTTGTCCAGCACGACATTTTTGATGAAGTTTGTCTTGTCGAACTTTTCATCGTGATACTGCTTGATGCTCTGCAGGCTGATGGACAGCATGGCGGCAAACTGCTCCGCCGTGGTGTCGGTGCCCTCCACAAAGACAGCGTAGTCATTATGCTTGGCGTTAGAGAACTGATGGTAGGCATAGCCATCGCGCACAAAGGCATCGCCGGCCGTCTGGCGGACGGTAGCTACGCCCTCGCGCACCTCGCCGATCTGCCCCAGTTCGGAGCAGGAAATCACGGTGCCTGTCTCGTCGATAACGCCGACAACACGGTCCACTGCGTCCTTCATCTGGTACACCACATTCTGGAATACCCTGTTAGCCATAATATGTGACTCCCCTTTTGCTGTTATTTAGACAGTCTGCACCGGCGTGCAGTGCGGGCTATACATGTTCGACAAAAATGCCGTTTGGTAATCTGCCCGAAAACCAAATCTTTATAATGTATATTTTACACAATTCACTTGGCTTTTGCAACATATTTTCACGAAAATCGCAATATTTTCTTGTACATTTTTCAAATCGAACTAAAAAATGTACCCGCCGCAGGGTTTGCGGCAGGTACAGCGTCCGTCATTTTGACGATTTTCTGGTTTTTGTCTGGTCAAGCGCGCCTGTGCCGCCCTCGACAACACCGCGGTGCTGGAACACATAGGTGATGCTGCGGAAGAAAATCTTCAGATCCACCCAGAAGGTCAGGTGCGCGGCGTACTCGCCGTCATAGCGCGCCTTCACATCAATGGGCAGTTCATCCCGTCCGTTGACCTGTGCAAGGCCCGTCAGGCCGGGGCGGATGTCATTAGCGTGTACCTTGTCGCGTGCTTCAATCAGGTCATACTGGTTGTAGAGCGCCGGGCGCGGGCCGATGACGCTCATCTGCCCAGCCAGAATATTGTAGATCTGGGGCAGCTCATCGAGGCTCGTCTTGCGCAGAAATGCACCGCTGCGGGTTATGTAGCTGTCGGCATTCTTCAACAGATGGGTAGGCACATCGTGGGGGGTATCCCCGCGCATCGTGCGGAATTTAAGAATGTTAAAATGAGTTTTGCCCTTGCCGACGCGGCGCTGCCTGAAAAAGACCGGCCCCGGGGAATCCGCCTTGATCCACAGCGCAATGATCCCCATTGGAATTGCCAGAAGGATCGTGGCGGCCAGTGACAGAATAATATCGAGCAGGCGCTTTACATAACGCTGATACATAGGTCAGTCCTCCTTACTAGCGGGCTTGTCCCCCTGCAGCTTGCGGTTGACTTCTTCCTTGGAGAAGATGGCCGTGTTGCCGGTGGCGGCTACAACGGTGTGGTCTGCACGCACACGGCGGTTGGGGTGATAGGTAGGCACCATCTCCCGCAGAATGTCAACAACATCGTTATCATTGTGCCGGGCGGCCGTTTTGAGCGTCTGCAGATCGGTGTAGAATTTTTCAAGGTCGATCTGCATCGGCGGCGCAATGAAGATCTTGTTGTGGGCCGTCTTGGCCATCTTGTCCTGCTCGGTGTCCATGAGCAGCTCCTCATACAGCTTTTCGCCGGGACGCAGGCCGGTGATCTTGACCTGCATGTTGACGCCCGGCTCGTAGCCGTAAAAGCGGATCAGCCGGTTGGCAAGGTCCATGATCTTGACCGGTTCCCCCATATCCAGCACATAAATACTGCCGCCCTTGGCAAGTCCCCCCGCCTGCAGCACCAGCTGCGCAGCCTCGGTGATGGTCATAAAGTAGCGCACAATATCCGGGTGTGTGATCGTCACAGGGCCGCCGCGCTTGATCTGCTCCTCAAACAGCGGAATCACACTGCCGTGGCTGCCCAGCACATTGCCGAAGCGCACAGCCACGCAGGTCATGGTTGTGCCGCGGGAGAAGGTCTGGATCAGCATTTCACACAGGCGCTTGGTACAGCCCATGACATTGGTGGGGTTGACAGCCTTATCGGTGGAGAGCTGGACAAAACGCTCCACACCGTGTTCTGCCGCAGAGGTCAGCAGATTCTTGGTGCCGAACACATTGTTCTTGACGGCCTCGGCGGGGCTGATCTCCATAAGCGGCACATGCTTGTGGGCCGCAGCGTGAAAGACAACGGACGGATGGTAGGTGTCAAACACCTCATCCAGACGGGCTTTGTCGCGGATCGAGCCGATCAGTGTGATGACGGGAGCCTCCGGGCCGTACTTGTTTTTCAGCTCTGTCTCAAGCTCGTAGGCACAGTTTTCATAGATGTCGAAGATCAGCAGCCGACGCGGCTGGTAGCGCATGATCTGCCTGCAAAGCTCACTGCCGATGGAGCCGCCGCCGCCCGTGACCAGCACGACCTTGTCATGCAGATACTCCGAGATCTGGGCATTGTTCAGCTGGATCTCATCGCGGGAGAGAAAGTCGGCTGTGTTCAATTCACGGAAGCCTGCTGCGACAGGGTTGCCGTTTTCATCGACAGCCTGCGGGTCGCTGAGCATCCGCACACGGCAGTGGGTAGAGTTGCAGAGGTTGATGATCTCGCTGAGGCGGTCGCCCTTGACGGTGGTGATGGCAATAACGATCTCGAGGATATGATATTTGCGCACAAGCTCCGGTATGTCAGAGATCGTGCCGCGCACAGGCACGCCCTGCACGCGCAGACCTTTTTTGGTCAGATCATCGTCCACCAGGCAGACCGGGTTGCCGAAGCTCTGGTTTTTGTTTTTGCAGAGGTTGACCGCCCATGCACCGGCATTGCCCGCGCCGACGATCAGCAGCGGCGTATCATCCTCCGGCTTGTTGGCCTTGGTATCCTGCACGGTGCGAACCAGACGCCACAGGAAGCGCACGCCTGCGATTGCCGCCGTATTGAACACCGCGCCGAAGATCAGCACGGCGCCGGAGATAGGGCGGTTGTGGTAGATGAGGTCAAACAGCATGATCATGCCGGTAGCCAAGCCTGACAGGCAGGTCAGGCGGGCAAGGTCCCGCATACCGGCATATTCCCACATGATCTCATACAGGCCGCCGAACCAGAATACGATCATATAGATCGGCAGCACATACAGCAGCATGGGGGCCATGGCGCGCACGATCTCTACACGGCGGTAGGCATCGCCGCTGTCGAAGCGGAGCATAACGGCCAGCCAGTAGCATACTACGATAAGCCCGCAGTCCAGCAGCATCAAGGCGATGCGGCGCGGCAGACCCTTAATGATTTGTTTGGAATCCTGTTGCATCTGTTTCGTCCTTTACCAAAGTTCTATTTCTCTATACCAAAGGGGCTCCGGTTGAACGGTACCCCTGCTAAATGCAGCCATATAAAAGTATTATAACACACAAATGCCCCGTTTGTCCTACTTTTGCAGTGACAAACGGGGCTAATCTTATATAAAATTTACCAGTAATTTTTGGTAAAACAGACGAAGTTTTTACTCGACCGTCACACTCTTGGCAAGGTTGCGGGGCTTATCGACATCCAGACCCTTGGCGCAGCTGACATAGTAGGCCAGCAGCTGCAGCGGAATGACCGACAGGCTGGTGGCAAAATGGGGGTCGGTTTTGGGGACATAGACCGTGAAGCCGGCTGTATCCTCAATGCTGTAGTTGCCGTAGGTGGTCAGCCCCATCAGGAAGGCACCGCGGCTCTTGACCTCGACCATGTTGGAAACACTCTTTTCAAACAGGCCCGGTTGGGTCAGGATGCCGACCACAAGGGTGCCGTTCTCGACCAGTGAAATCGGGCCATGCTTCATCTCGCCTGCGGCGAAGGCCTCGGAGTGGATATAGCTGATCTCCTTGAATTTCAGGCTGCCCTCCAGCGCAACGGCGTAGTCAAGGCCGCGGCCGATGAAGAAGGCATCCTTGGCGTTGGCGTATTTGCTGGCAAACCACTGGATGCGCTCCTTATCCGCCAGCGTTTTTTCGATCTTCTCCGGCAGGGCCTCCAGCTCTGCGACCAGCTGCTCATACTGGCCGTCAGCCAGCGTGCCGCGCACCCGGGCAAACTCGGTAGCCAGCAGGTAGCAGGCTGCCAGCTGGGTGCTGTAAGCCTTGGTGGTAGCCACCGAGATCTCCGGCCCGGCCCAGGTATACATGGTTGCGTCTGCCTCGCGGGCGATGCTGGAGCCGACTACATTCACGATGCCAATGGTGCGCACGCCGCGCTCCTTACACAGGCGCAGGGCTGCCAGCGTATCGGCGGTCTCGCCGCTCTGGCTGATGACCATGGCAAGGGAATCCTGCTCAAGCACGGGGTCACGGTAGCGGAACTCGCTGGCCACATCGACCTCGACCGGGATGCGGGCCAGACTTTCAAACACATAGCGCGCGGCCATGCCCACATGATAGGCCGAGCCGCAGCCGATGATATACAGACGGCGCACATTCTTGATTGCTTCCTCGTCCAGTGCCAGCTCAGACAGGTCGATTTTCCCGTCCTTCAGGCGCGGAGAGATCGTATCGCGCACGGCCGCAGGCTGTTCATTGATTTCCTTCATCATGAAATGCTCATAGCCGCCCTTTTCGGCAGCCTCGGCATCCCATTCGATGGTTGTGGACTCGCGGGTGATGGGCTCCTTGTCGATGTTGAAGAATTCGATGGAGTCCGGGGTCAGGCGTGCGATCTCGAGATTGTCAATGTAGTAGACCGTGCGGGTGTACTTGAGCAGCGCAGGCACATCGGAGGCGATGATGGCACCGTCCTCACATTGGCCAACGATGAGCGGGCTGTCCTTGCGCACGGCATAGATGACACCAGGCTCATCGGCAAAAAGCACGCCCAGCGCATAGGAGCCGCGTACATGCAGCATCATGCGGGTGATGGCATCCAGCGCATTGCCTGCGGATTCGCCGGTGTAGTAGTAGTCCAGCAGCTGTGCCACGACCTCGGTGTCGGTCTGAGAGACAAAGGTAAAGCCTTTGTTGAGCAGACGGTCCTTGATCTCCTGATAGTTTTCAATGATGCCGTTGTGCACCACGGCGATCTTCTGGTCACGGGAATAATGCGGGTGCGCGTTGACCACAGACGGCTCCCCGTGGGTGGCCCAACGGGTGTGGCCGATGCCGCAGCTGCCGTGTACGGCATTGCCGCCGTCCGTCATCTCGCTTAAAACCTTCAGGCGGCCCTTTGCCTTTACGACCTCAATCTTGCCTGCGGCGTTCTGCACCGCGATGCCGGCCGAGTCATAACCGCGGTATTCAAGCTTGGACAGACCGTCCAGCAGAATAGGTGCAGCCTGTGCTGCACCGGTAAAGCCTACGATTCCGCACATAACAGGGTTCCTCCTTTATGCAGTTGTTCAATATGACCTTCCCACTTTAACGGGCAAAAGTAAAAAACACTTGTATAGTATATTCCTTTTTGCACAAAATGTCTACTGTTTGGCCCAAATTTGCTATACTGTATGCCACACAAAAACAATGCGGGCGGCCGTCAAGGGCTACGGCCGCCCGCTGCGCGGATTCTCCTTTTCCCGTTTCTTACACCATATAAGACCGAATCAAAAAGTATCGCGCATTGGATAGCGTACCATATTCAGCGAAGAATAGCAAGTGTAAAACGGAATTTTTCCTGCTTTTTGTGCTGCTTACAAAAGATTATTAAGTTTGTACTGCCATTGCTTTGATAAATTAGGGCGTATCGTCCCCGCTGCTATTCGTGCGGTGTCCCCACCCTATTTTTCAGGAGACCCGGCGCGCCACGACTACATAGCGCCCGTTGGCGGACGAATACTCACAGGTTGAAAGGGTCAGCAGCTGCTCCCCATAAGCCGGGCGGATGCCGCTGTCCACATCACTGCGGGACAGCACCTCCTCCACATAGGCATCGTAGGTCTGCGCGTCCATATCAATATACTGGTTATAGACAAATGAGGTGTCGCTTACAACATCAATGGCGAACGCGCCGAATACCTCGTATTTTGCATCACCGTACACGGTGTCAAACTCAATGAAGGGATGCTCCTGATAGTAGCTGGCCTTCTTATACTCGGTCAGGCAGCCAAAGATCGCGCCGGTCTTCATATTGTGGCCGTAGATGACGAGATTATCACTCTCAGCATTGGCACCCAGCGTTGTGTTTTCGTCAAGGTACGGCACGCCGTAGATGCTGTAGTTCTTGTTAAAGTCGTGACGAAGATAGAAATCCTTATTGTTTGGCGCGTACATAACCGGGAAATCCAACTCTGTGCCATCAATCGAGAGCCACCCGATGAAATCGCTGTTCTTATCGCGCAGGGCGGCAAACTTGGCTCCGTTGGGGTTGACGCTCTCCCCGGACTGCTGCGGCGTGGCAGCTGTGTCGATCATAGACTGCAGCTCGGCAAACTCGTTTTCTGTCCTGCGGTCATCCGCAAAGCGCTTGACAAGCAGCCCGGCACTGACCAGAAAAACAACGCCGAAAAAGAGCATGGCCAGCGTGTAGGCAAGGCTGCCGCGCTTTTTTTCGGGGCCAGCAGGTGCAGTCGGGGCAAAGTCTGTATCGTTGTCCTGATCGTAAAGGGCCGCGTGGGGCGCGGCGGGTGGCTCTTGCGGCGCAAGGTCGCTGCGATGGATTTTTGCCATAGTGATTCTCCTGTCTGAATGTCAAGTCTAGGTTTACTATACGATGCTGCAGAAGAAAATGCAAGAGGATACGGGCGAAAAATCGGCCTCAAAATTGTAAAGCCAGATGAAGATAGCGCTTCCACAGAAAACGCTGCAAAAAAGTGCTGCTGCACCAGAATCAGATGCAGCAGCACTTTATTTACGCAAAAGGATCACTCGCGGATCTCAATACCCAGCTTGAATTTAAGGTTGCCGAGAATCTTCTTGACGAAGCGGTCAATCTCATCGGGCGTCAGGGGCTTGGTGTCCGGCTGGAAGGAGAGGCTGAACGCCATGCTCTTTTTGCCCGCACCCAGCTTTTCACCGCGGTAGATGTCAAACAGCTCGACCTTGACAAGCTGCTTGCAGGCGCGCTGCATCTCGCTTACGAGGGTGCCGCACTCCATGCTTTCGGGGGCTACAAGCGCCAGATCGCGCTGTACCGGGGCCAGCGCAGGGATGGGCTGGTAATGGATGGCGGCGGGCACCAGCGCGTGGAAGGCCACCCAGTCGATCTCGCCCAGATAGATGTTCAGGCTGCCGCGGCTGTCCTTGGGCAGCTTAAGCTCGGCGGTGACATCGTTGGCCAGCTTGCCGAAAACGCCGATACGCTCCCCCTTGCAGAGGATATAGGCGGCGATGCCGGGATGCAGCCATGCAACATCGGCCGCACGCGCAACGGTCAGCTCGACACCGAATGCTGCGCCGAAGCTTTCGACCGCGCCCTTAACGGCAAAGAAGTCCTCCTCGCTGCCCCATGCGGCAAAGCCAAGGTGCAGGCGTTCCTCCGGCAGCTCGGTGATGGGCTGCTGCTTCGGAATGTAGATGTTGGACATCTCGAAAAGGCGGCCCTCGGCATTGCCCTTGCGCAGGTTGTCAACGACCACATTCAGCAGGGACGGTGCCAGCAGCGGGCGCATGATGGTCAGATGAGAGGAGATCGGGTTCAGAATGCGGATGACATTGCGCTCGGGGGCATCAGCGGCAATGTGCAGCATATCCAGATCGGCATCAGCGTAGAAGGCCAGTGTTTCTGCCTCATAGAAACCCTGCGCACACATGGTACGCTTGGCCTTGGCCTGTGCCTTCTGCTCCGCCGTCAGACCGCCGGTGGTGACGGTGGCAGCCTTCAGGAAGGTAGGCACGATATGCTCATAGCCGTACTCGCGGATGACCTCCTCGGCAAGGTCGGGCTCGCCGACCTCGATGTCCTCGCGCCAGCGGGGCGCAACGACCTGCATCGTGTCGCCGTCCGCCGCAAGCTTGACCTCAAACTGCAGGCGGTTCAGAATGTCGAGAATGGCGTCAGTCGGAACGGTGATGCCCAAAATCGCGTTGATGCCGCTGACCTTGGCAGTGAAATGCTTACCCTCACGCGGGGCACCGGCCGAGCAGTCGAAATGGGTGGCGGTGACCTCGCCGCAGCCCAGCTCCTGAATCAAATGCAGGGCGCGGGCCATGCCCAGCTCGGTCGTATACTCCGAGATGCCCTTTTCGTAGTGGCTGGAGGCATCGGTGCTCTGGCCCAGACCGCGGGCAGTCTTGCGGATGTTGTCGCGGGCGAACTTGGCGCTCTCAAACAGCAGCTGGGTCGTGGTGCTCTTGATCTCGCTGTTCAGCCCGCCCATGACGCCGGCCAGCGCGACCGGCTTGGAGCCGTCGCAGATGACGAGGTTGTTGGGCGTCAGGGTGAACTCCTTCTCATCGAGCGTTGTGATCTTCTCGCCGTCCTTAGCGCGGCGGACGAGGATCTGGCAGCTATCCAGCGTGTCCATGTCAAAGGCGTGCATCGGCTGGCCGATTTCCAGCATGACATAGTTGGTAATATCGACTACATTGTCGATGCTGCGCAGGCCGCACAGGGCCAGCTGACGGCGCATCCAGCGCGGGGACTCGCCCGGTGTGATGTTGCGTACATAGTGGCCGATATAGCGCGGGCAGAGATCCTCCGCCTCAACGCGGATGGAGAGGCGCGGCTCGGTGTAATCGCTGACGGTGTAGTCGGTGGCGGGCATTTTGAGCGGCTTTTTCAGCACAGCTGCAACCTCACGGGCAATGCCCAGCACGCTCTGGCAGTCGGCGCGGTTGGCGGTGATGGAGATGTCAAAGATATAATCGTTGAGTCCCACAACCTCCTGAATCGGCGTGCCGGGAACGGTGTCCTTCGGCAGGTCGAGCAGACCGTAGACCTCAGAGCCGGGATAAAGATCATCGTTCAGACCCAGTTCCTCGCCGCTGCAGAGCATACCGTTGGACTCAATGCCCATCAAGGGCTTGGCCTTGATGGTGATGCCGCCGGGCAGCGTGGAGCCGTCCAGTGCGGCGGCGGTGTGCATACCGGCATAGACATTGGCTGCGCCGGTAGAGATCTGGATGTCGTGACCATAGTCACCGCAGTCCACCTTGCAGATGTGCAGATGCGTTCCCTCCTGCGGGACGCACTCGGTCACAACACCGACAACGACCTTGGAGATCTCACCGCCGAGGTCAATCAGCTCCTCAACCTCAAAGCCGCAGCCGAAGAGCTTGTCCTCCAGCTCCTGCGCGGTGACATCAATATCAACATATTGCTTTAACCAGCTGAATGGTACTTTCATACTCTGTACTCCTCCCCTGTCAATCCTCGAACTGCTTCAAGAAGCGCAGATCGTTTTCAAACATCAGACCGATGTTGTTGATGCCGTATTTCAGCATGGCGATACGCTCGATACCGATGCCGAAGGCAAAGCCGGAGTAGACATTGGGGTCGATGCCGCAGTTTTCCAGCACGCTGTGATGCACAACACCGGCGCCCAGCACCTCGATCCAGCCGGTATGCTTGCAGAGCGGGCAGCCCTTGCCGCCGCACTCAAAGCAGGAAACATCGACCTCGACGCTCGGCTCAGTAAACGGGAAGTAGGACGGACGCAGACGGGTCTTGACCTCGGCACCGAACAGGGCCTGCACGAACTTATCCAGCATACCCTGCAGGTCGCAGAGGGTGATGCCCTTGTCAACGACCAGACCCTCCATCTGGTGGAACATCGGGGAATGGGTCGCATCGGAGTCGGAACGGAACACACGGCCGGGCACCAGCACCTTGATGGGGGGCTTTTCACGATCCATTACACGGATCTGGCCGCCGCTGGTCTGGGTGCGCAGCACAATGTCGTCCGCGACATAGAAGGTATCCTGCATATCGCGGGCGGGATGGTTCTTCGGCACATTCAGACGGGTGAAGTTGTGGTCATCGTCCTCGATCTCGGGGCCTTCATAAATTTCAAAGCCCATGCCGGAGAATACATCAATGATCTCGTTCTTGACGAGGGTGATGGGGTGCAGGTTGCCGGTCGTGCGGATCTTGGCGGGCATCGTAATGTCCACCGTCTCGGCAGCGTTGCGGGCAGCCAGCGCTGCCTTCTCGACCTGCTCAGACAGGGTCTGGTACTGAGCCTCGACCCACTGCTTGAATTCGTTGATGGTCTTACCGACAGCGGGGCGATCCTCCTTGGGGACATCGCGCAAGCTCTTGGTCAGGCCTGCGACCTCGCCGTTTTTGCTCAGATATTTCTGCCAGAAGTCAGAAAGCTGGGCTTTGTCAGTGACGGCTGCGCCGGCCTGCTCAATCGCGGCGCGCAGCTCCTTGATTTTTTCTTCCATAGTACACCTCTGCTTGGCTTTTGGGCCGGAGCCAAATAAAAAGGCCCCGTCCCTGTGTGAAATCAGGGACGAAGCCTTGTAAATACAATTCTCCGCGGTACCACCCGTGTTCCGTATTATGCAATACGGCACTCTTTGCTGCGGGTAACGGTGCAGGGCCGTTGCGCACTACCGGGCCGTTGGGCCTTTCCCGCGCACCACTCGGGAGAGAACTTCCGCGCATAGTCCCTGCAGGCGGCTTACAGCCGGTGACCGCCCTCTCTTGCCCAAGGCGCATTGCGCGTACTTACTCCGTCATTGTGTTTTGCGAATACCTGTTTAGTATAGCGCGAAATTTGCGGCCTGTCAAGCCTGCGGCATGGGATACTTCTGCTTATCCTCCACGCTGATGGCCTTGCCAAGCTGCACCTCGATCACCTTCAGCTCGGTATCAGCCAGGATCGTGTGCTTGCAGCCGGCTTTCATCGTCAGGATATCCCCTGCCTTGACGGGCTGTGCCTTGCCATCCAGAATCGCGCGGCCGATGCCCGAGATAACGGTCCAGACCTCATCGCGGTTCTCGTGGCTGTGGTAGTTCATGCCGTGACCGGCGTTCAGCGTGATCTTGATGGTCAGGCTTTCATCCTCGACATCCAGCACGCGGAAGGACCCCCACGACTTTTCCGCAAACATGATCTGCTGGTGGATGCTGTCCACATAGGGCTTGATATAGCTGGACTGCTCCTTATCGGAGACAAGGATACCCTCCGGGCTGGCAGAGACAACAACATCCTTCAGTCCCATGCAAAGCACCGGTACATCCAGCTCATTGAGAACATGCACATTCTCACAGGTCTCATTCAGCATGGCCTTGCCGATGCTTGGCTCCTGCATGGCTTCGGTCAGGGTGTTCCAGGTGCCCATATCCTTCCACTGCCCTGCAAAGCGCATGACCTGAATCTTCGGTTCATTCTCAACGACCGCATAATCGAAGCTGATCTTCTTCAGCGTATCATATTTACGGAAAAGGTCCTGATAATCGGTAAAGTCGATCAGCTCATGTGCCTTGTTAAGCACATAGCGCAGCTTGTAGGCAAATACGCCGCCGTTCCAAAGCGCACCCTGCGCAATGTACTTTTCCGCTGTGGCGGCATCGGGCTTTTCCTTAAAGGTCTTGACCGGGCTGACAGCGTCGGCGCTCTCCGGGATGATGTAGCCGTACTTTTCGCTGGGATAGGTCGGCTCAATGCCCATGAGCGAGAGGTTGGCGCTGCCCTTTTCCGCAAGATTGGAGAGATCCTTTAACGCGGCAAAATAGTCATTGTTGACATACGGGTCCACCGGGCAGACGACCACAGCCTCATCAAGGCCCACGCCCTTTACATCGTGCAGAAAGGCCGTGGCCAGTGCGATTGCCGGGAAGGTATCGCGGCGGCAGGGCTCAACGCAGACGCCGACCGAATTGCCAAGCTGGTTGTGGATGGACGACACCTGCGTCTTGCTGGTGGCAATCGTCACGCTGGCATCAGCATCCACCTCTTTGATCTGGCGGTAGACGCGCTGGACCATCGACTCGTAGCCGTCATCGGTCTTGAAGATCTTGATGAACTGCTTGGAACGGATATCGTTCGACAGCGGCCACAGGCGCTTGCCGGAGCCGCCGGACAGCAGAATGATATTCATAGCATTTCCTTTCAGCGCTCGGCGCGCATCGGGTTGTGTAAGAAGTCCTCATAGGACAGGCGCAGGCCGTCCTCCAATTCGGTCTTGTAGGTCCAGCCGAGGTTCGTAGCCTTGGAGACATCCAACAGCTTGCGGGGCGTGCCGTTGGGCTTGGAGGTGTCCCACTTGATCTCGCCGGTATAACCCACGACCTTGGCAACCAGCTCGGTCAGCTCCTTGATGGTCAGCTCCTTGCCGGTGCCGGCGTTGACAGTCTCGTTACCGGAGTAGTTGTTCATCAGGAAAACGCACAGGTTGGCCAGATCGTCCACATACAGGAATTCACGCAGCGGAGAACCGTCACCCCAGCAGGTAACACTCTCCACACCGTTGACCTTGGCCTCGTGGAAACGGCGGATCAGCGCAGGGACCACATGGCTGTGGGTCGGGTGGTAGTTGTCGTTAGGGCCATAGAGGTTGGTGGGCATGACCGAGATATAGTCGGTGCCGTACTGGCGGTTCAGAAACTCGCAGTATTTCAGGCCGCTGATCTTTGCCAGCGCATAGGCCTCGTTGGTCTTTTCCAGCTCGCTGGTCAGCAGGCAGCTTTCCTTCATCGGCTGGGGCGCCATGCGGGGGTAGATGCAGGAGGAGCCGAGAAATTCCAGCTTTTTGCAGCCGTTCTGCCATGCGGAGTGGATGACATTCATCTCCAGCGTCATATTAGACCACATAAAGTCGGCCAGTGCCTCCTGATTGGCAACGATACCGCCGACCTTGGCGGCTGCCAGAAAGACATACTCGGGCTTTTCCGCCGCAAAGAAGCGCTCGACATCCTCCTGACGGCAGAGGTCCAGCTCCTTATGGGTACGAGTAATGATATTGGTGTAGCCCTGACGCTGCAGCTCGCGCACGATGGCGCTGCCCACCATGCCGCGATGACCGGCCACATAGATCTTCGCATTCTTTTCCATCATGATTGTTACCTTCTTTTGATGCTTTTGATGAAATTATTTGATAACGCCCTTTTCGAGATATTCAGCCAGATTGGTCTTGATATGCTCCTCGGCGCGCTCCACGGCGACCTTCTTCATGTCATGATCGACCATGATCTTGACAAGCTCTGCAAAGGTAGTTTTGGTGGGGTTCCAGCCCAGCTCACGCTTGGCCTTGCTGGGGTCACCCCACAGGTTGACAACATCGGTGGGACGGTAGAAATCGGGGCTGACCTCGATGACGACCTTGCCCGTGGCCTTGTCGATGCCCTTTTCGTTCATGCCCTCGCCCACAAATTCCAGCTCAATGCCGACATTGTGGAAGGCCAGCTCGCAGAACTCGCGCACGGAGTGCTGCTCGCCGGTGGCAATCACAAAGTCCTCGGGGGTCTTGTTCTGCAAAATCAGCCACATGCACTCGACATAGTCTTTGGCATAGCCCCAGTCGCGCAGGCTGGACAGATTGCCGAGATAGAGCTTGTCCTGCTTGCCCTGCGCAATGCGGGCAGCAGCCAGCGTGATCTTACGGGTGACGAAGGTCTCACCGCGGCGCTCAGACTCGTGGTTGAAGAGGATACCGGAGCAGCAGAACATATTGTAGGCCTCGCGGTATTCCTTGACGATCCAGAAACCGTACTGCTTGGCAACAGCATAGGGGCTGTAGGGATGGAACGGCGTGTTCTCGTTCTGGGGGACCTCCTCGACCTTGCCGTACAGCTCACTGGTGGAGGCCTGATAGATACGGCAGCTGTCCTTCAGGCCGCAGAGGCGCACAGCCTCCAGCACACGCAGCACGCCGGTGGCATCGACATCGGCCGTGAACTCTGGCACATCGAAGCTGACCTGCACATGGCTCTGGGCGGCCAGATTGTAGATCTCATCAGGGCGCACGGTGCTGACGACCGAGAGGATGCTCATCGAATCGCTCAGATCGCCGTAGTGCAGGTGGAAGTTGGGGTGACCCTCCAGATGGGCGATGCGCTCACGGTAATCAACGGAGGAGCGGCGGATAACGCCGTGAACATCGTAGCCCTTCTCAAGCAAAAACTCTGCCAGATAGCTGCCGTCCTGACCGGTAACACCGGTGATCAGTGCTTTTTTCATAATGCGATTTCCCTTTCATCTGTATCTTGCGCGGTGATTTTGCGCGTAGTTCTCTGTATGTTTGTTATTCTACCGCATTATTTTTCTTTTTTGCAGGGCGAATCTTGCAAAAGACTAGCATTATATTGACTTTTTTGGTATACTGGGTTTGCAGTGCTGAGAGGCTAAGATGTCGGGGCGGGCATTGCTCACCCACACAAAACAAGGAAGGTACAGTCATGGAAGCACCGTTATTTGACGGCAAGCTGGTGCATTCCCAGCGCATTATTTATACACCCTCCCCCTTTGCACGGTCGAATCTTGTGCATTTACAGGAGGTTGGCCGGCTGCAGGCGCGCAGCCCCCATGCCAGCACCCGTAAGGGGCTGGCCTCCTACCTGTTCTTCATGGTGGAGAGCGGCAGCGGCACCTTGGAATATGATGGCACCACTCGCGCCCTGCGCGCCGGGGACTGTGCATTTCTTGACTGCCGCAAGCCGTACCGCCATTATACGGGCGAGGACCTGTGGCAGCTGCGCTGGGTGCATTTTTACGGCCCGAACATGGGCGCTATCTATAAAAAATATGAGGAGCGCGGTGGTCAGCCAAGCTTCCGCGCCGAGAATGCAGCCGCCTATGCCGTGCTGCTGGAAACCCTGTATACGCTGGCAGATTCCGACAATTATGTGCGCGACATGCAGATATGCGAAAAGCTGCTGGCCCTGCTGACCCTGCTGATGCAGGAAAGCTGGCACCCCGAGGCCGTGCGCGCAGGAGGTGCAAAACGGCAGAATCTGCAGGAGATCAAGGACTATCTTGACGCCCACTATGGGGAAAAGATCACGCTGGACGCCTTGGCGGAGCAGTTCTACATCAACAAATTCTACCTGACCCGCGTTTTTAAGGAGCAGTTCGGTCAGACGGTCACAGGTTACTTGATGCAGCTGCGTATCACGCAGGCAAAGCGCCTGTTGCGATTCAGCGATAAAAACATTGAGGTTATCGCACAGGAATGCGGTATGAGCGATGCCAATTACTTTTCACGCATCTTCAAAAAGGTGGAGGGCACAACACCGGGCCAGTACCGGCGGCAATGGTAAGCAAAGCGCAGGAGCCATGCTTGGGCGGCATGGCTCCTGCGCTGTTTCATTGTGTTATTTTTTCAAGATGATCCATGCTGACCCAGCCGTGCCACCTGCCGTAGAGAGTCAGCATCCAGCAACCATCTTCGCTGCGGCCCAGCTCCTGCAGGGCGGTGTATTCCGGCACAAGGCTGATTTTTTCGTAGCTTGTATCCGGCCCCACACGCAGCCGCAGGCCTCCGGTGGCGGTGACCCGCCAAAAGGTGTCTGTTGCCTTTAGCTCCTTTGGACCAACCTGAAAGCGCATTTTTGCATCCTGCCAATGCTCCGGCACGCCGGGCAGCGTTCTGCTTTGCCAGTGTCCGTCCTGCTGCAGCCAGAGGATATGGCCGTTCCATGCTGCCCCTGCATAGTCGCAGGGGATGTACTCCTTCCCGGCGGCGTCCAGTACACCCCATTTCCCATCACGGCAGATGGCAGCATACCCATTCAACAGGGGTGAGGCATACTTTGGCGTGTAATCCTCATAAAAATCCAGACCGCCATAGACTGCGTCATACACAGCTTCCGTTGCCAAATTTCCCTTCCGGTCAAGGTAGGCCCATTTGTCACCGATCTTGACCGGGGCCAGTGGCTGGTCATAAAAGCAGCCCGCGGACGCATAGGCCATGCCGTTCAGCAGGTTTCCGTCAGGATCGGCAAAAACAATTCCGCCGTCCTCGGCTGCGCTATAATAGTCCGGGTCACCGTTTCCGGATGTCCACACACTCCGCACACAGGGCAGATACTCCCCATACAGGGCATCGCCATCATTCAGCTCGGCAGTGCCGCCCATCATGCCGGCGCTTTTACATACACGGCCGGTGTTGATGTCGTATGTCCATGTATAACTCTGCCCGTCATGCTCACCGGTGCAGAGTGTACCGGCATTTTCGGCAGCGAGCGCCGCCTCATAGCTGCTGCGCGCCGCATCATCCATCGGGGCCGATATGCTGAGAAAATGCCAGCGCAGACAGCCGTTGGCGCAGCGTTCGATCGGCCGGTCGGAGATACAGGGCAGCAGGACGGTGCCGTCACTTTTCATCAGGCCCCATTTTCCGTCCATGCACATCGTATAGTAGCCGTCTGTGGCAAGTCCGTCCTGCGCCAGCAGCTGGCCGCTTCGGGTATCCTGCTGCTGCAGCTGGATGGCCGTATATTCACCGGCTGCGGTTTCATCTGTTTGGCCGGGCTGGCAGGTCGGGGCTGCTTCCGGTGTCTGGGCGGGCATAGGCGGCGCAGGTGTGCCGATCACATCAGCCGGCCTTGACGCGCAGCCTGCCAGCAGCAGTATTACAGCGGCGCAAAGGCTCCGTTTCATAGGTTTCCCCCCCTGTGTTTAGCAGTCAAATTTCCCGGGAATTCTTCAGCTCCTCCTCGATACGGTCAAACCGCTCTAAGAAGGAATGCTCCTCTCCCTCGGTCTTGTAGCCGGGCATTGTGTCCAGCGCAACGGCGTGGATGCTGCGGAAGATGCTGTTCTCGATATTCGGATTGTCACGCATCAGGCGGCGCAGCAGGACCTTGATCTCCTGCCGCTTGGAGCCGCCGCCCCCGTTGTCGCAGATGGTGCAGGCCTCGGTAAAGCGGCAGGCGCACTGGATAAATTCAAGGTCATTGTACCGCCGCCATGCGATGATGTCCTCCTCACGGATGCAGTAGAGCGGGCGGATCAGCGTCATACCCGGGAAATTTGTGCTGTGCAGCTTGGGCGGCATGGCCTGCAGCTGTGAGCCGTAGAACATGCTCATGACGGTCGTCTCGATAACATCATTGAAATGATGGCCGAGCGCGATTTTGTTGCAGCCAAGCTGCTGTGCTTTTTTGTACAGATGACCGCGGCGCATCCGGGCACAAAGGTAGCAGGGGGATTTATCACTGTTGTTTGCTACATCAAAGATGTTTGTTTCAAAGACTGTGATGGGAATATGCAGCAGTGCGGCGTTGCTCTCGATCTTTTGGCGGTTGATTTCGTTATAGCCGGGGTCCATGACGAGAAAGACCAGTTCAAACGGGACCTCGCTGTGGCGCTGCAGCTCCTGCAAAAGCTTGGCCATGACCATAGAATCCTTACCGCCGGAAATACAGACAGCGATCTTGTCCCCCGCCTGAATCAGCTCATACCGCTTGACGGCCACGATAAAGGGTGTCCACAACTGCTTGCGAAATTTTTTGATGATGCTGCGCTCGATTTTTTGATATGCTTCTAATTGGCGTTCCAACGGTCAATTCTCCTTGTTTGTCAGGGTTTTGTAGCAGGTATCAAAGGCCTGCAGAAAGCCTTCGATTTCTTCCTCGGTCGTCAGGTGGCTTACGCTGATGCGCCAGCTGGACAGCGCATTGCGGCGGTCGCGGCTGACGGCAAACACGGCCTTGGACGGCTTCCCGTCCGAGGAACAGGCCGATTTGACCGAGACACAGACCCCCTGCCCGCTGAGAGCCTGCTGGAACCGCGTGCCCTTGATGCCGGTTACGCTGACATTGATGATGTGCGGTACTGCAGTTTCGGGGCTGTTGATGCGCACAAGGCTGTAGCGCCGCAGCGCTGCCACAAGGCGGTCGTGCAGCAGCTGCACCTGCGCTGTGCGCGCTGCCTGTGCATCCAGCGCCCGGGTCAGTGCCGCATCCAGACTGACCGCCAGCCCGAGCGTTGGGGTGCCGCTGCGGTAGATCGTAGTGCTGGCCCCGCCGGAAATCTGCGGTGTGATCACCAGCCCGCGCCGCTTATACAGCGCGCCGATGCCGTTGAGGCCGTAAAATTTATGCGCCGTAAAGCTCATGGTATCCACGCCGTCCAACCAAAGGTCCGTTTTGCCAACGGCCTGTGTTGCGTCCACATGCAGGCGGCAGCCGGGGTACAATTTGACAAGCTCCGCAATTTCCCGAATGGGCTGCACGGTGCCCAACTCACTGTCCACGGCGCAGACTGCTACCAGAATCGTATCCTCGCGCAGCAGCTCCCGCAGCTGGTCTAGGTCTACCCTGCCGTCACGGCCGATGCGCAGCAGGTCGATCTCATAGCCCTGCTGCTGCAGGACGGATAATGACGCCCCCACAGAGGAATGCTCCAGCTCGGTGGAGATGATGTGCCGGCCGATATGCCGTGCGGCCTGTGCAATGCCCTTGACAGCAAGATTGTTGGCCTCGCTTGCGCCGGAGGTGTAGATGATCTCAGCCGGCTGCACGCCGAGGCGCTGCGCAATGGAACCCGTCACGCGATCCATCTCAGCCCGTGCCTGCTGCCCGGCGATATGGGTGGAGTTGGGGTTGGCAATGCAGCGCCGCTCCGCCGCGACAAAGGCGTCCAGAACGGCCGGGTCTGCCGGGGTGTTGGCGGTATAATCAAGGTAGATCATGGCGTGTGCCCTCTTTTACGATAGTATACCGGAATAGTATACCGCAGTTTCCTACTTTGTCAATAGGAATTGACATCCCGCAAAACCCCTGCCCAAGGCAGGGGAAATTTTCAGTCCTGCTCCGCAATCGTGACAGACTGCTTGTCAAAATAGGGCGTCAGGCCCCACATGTCCGGCCCGGGCGCTACATCGGTGTAGAAGAGGAGCCAGGGGCGCTCCTCGCCGTTCAGCGGGCGGATCGTTACATCTTGCTGGGCGGCATCGGTCAGAACCGCCTCCCGCGCATCCAGTGCCGCGGCGTAGCGTGCGGCCTGTCCGTCTGCCAGCTCATAGGCGGCCTCCAAGCTGGTGGCAAAGTGGTTGTCCTGCCCCTCCTTGACGGTATGGCTGCCGATGCAGGCCATGCAGACCAGCATACAGGCAGCCGCCTGCGGCAGGCGCCGGGCATGGCGTTTACAAAACTGCTCTGCACTATGCAGGGAGAGGCCGCGCACACGCTCAAGCCAGCCGAGCAGAAGAAACTCTGTAGCAGCCAGCCCCAGCACAAAGGTCATCCAGACGACATTCAAAAGCCGTCCCGCGCCGATGCCGCCCATTGTGTAGGACGGCAGGAAGATCATGCCCCACATCAGCACAAAGGTGACTGCCGCGCCAAAAACCGGGTGGCGGAACACACGGTCCGGCAGAGCGGCACTGCGGGCAAGGTGGAGCAGCGGCAGGGCCAGCAGCGCCAGCAGGCAAAGCAGCGGTACATCCAGCCAGCGGATCCACTCCATCGCGGCAAGGATAAAGCTTTTGATGACAGCCTCGGCGAAGCCTGCACCGGAAAAGCCTGCTGTGCGCACCCGCGTGCCGGGGGCCAGCACATTGAACAGCAGCCCAAGGATTGCCGCTGTAAAGGCGGGCAGCTGCCAGAGGTTGCGCCGCCGTGCGCAGAGCACTGCCGCAAGCAGCAGCAAAAGAAGATTCAAAAGCCCGGCCACCTGATGGCCGCCGCCGATGACCAGACTGCACAGGCAGCCTGCGGCTGCATACAGCACCCTGCGCCGCAGCGTAAGCTGCGCGGCAAAGCAGAGCGCAAAGGCAAGGCCCGCGTTCAGCACAGCAAGCGAGAAATACGGCAGGTAGTTCATCGCGCCGTTGAACCAGTACAGCCCCTCGACCGGGGCGGGCATTCCCTCGATAAAAGCGAAGGTAAGCAGCAGTGCCAGCGCCCAAGGCAGCCGCTTTTGTGCCGCAGACAAGCGCAGCACTACACAGCGCGCCAGCCCATACAGACAGAAAAAGAGCGGTAGCAGCACACAGAGCAGTGTGACACCGTAAAACCGGTTGCCGAAGATGGCGGGCTGAAACGCCAGCGTAAAGCCGGAGACATACAGCCCCTGCCAGTTCTGATAGTAGTAGACATTTGTGTCCCACGCGGCCTTGAGCAGCCGCGGCAGATCGAAGCCGTACTGTTGTATGACCGCATGGGTGCGGGCCGCGTAGATATAATCATCCGCCGAAGGGCGGGCAAAGACAGCCAGTACAAACACCGGCACCAGCAGCAGGCCGGTCAACAGCGCGAAACGGCGCAGCCAGCGCTTTTGCGCGGCTGCATCGTGCCAGAAATCCATATGCAAATCCTTACTTCTTGTCATCCAGCGTCATCTGCAGGAAGTAGACCCACTGCTTCTCCCACCAGTACCAGTCGTGGGAAACATCCGCGCCCCAGATGTCTACGATAGGATGGATACCCTTGCTCTCGAGAATGGCCTGCAGCTCTCGGGTGGAGGCCAGCAGATCCCCCTCCCATGCACCCTGACCGCAGCACATGATGAACTTATCGGCCTTTTCAAACAGCTTCATGTAAGGGTGGGTCGTGGGGAAATTGCGCATGTAATCGCAGGGGGAATTGCGGTAGACGAGATCGTCCATATATCCGCCGAAGAACATGCCGGAGGAATACAGTCCGCTGAGGGCGATCGTACCGTTGAAGATGTCCGGGCGCCGCAGGAAGAAGTTTACGGCGTGGCCGCCGCCCATGCTGGCACCGCCGGTCAGGATCTTGCCGGTGTAGTCATCGCCCTGCTCGCGGTTGATCTCAAGCAGACGGGGTACAAATTCCTCGCAGATATAATTGTACCAGCGCTCCTGCATCTTAATACGCGGGCGCTCGGGGCCGTTGTTGTCCCAGCTTTCGGGGTCGATGCTGTCCACTGTGAAGATCTGCAGCCGGCCGTCATCCACCCAGCGGGCAGCGGCGTTGCACATGTTGCGGTCCTCCCAGTCAAAGAAGCGGCCGCTCTGGCACGGGAAAATCACGATGGGCCGTCCGGCGTGGCCGTAGACCTTGAACTCCATAAATCGGTTCAGAAAACGGCTGTACTCTTTGTAATAGCGGATCTGCATGGCAGTCCCCTCCTATTTGTAAAAGAATTTCTTATTCAGATCCAGCAGACCGACCATCGCATGCATCGGCCCGGAGGACGAGGTTTTGAATACCCAGTAATAAAGCAGTGCCAGTGCCTCCCGCATATAGCAGGGCAGCACACTGCGCAGCGGTGTTGCAGCGGCGAGCGCAGACACATTGGTAAAACCCGCCCTTGCGGCATACCGCCCAGCGCGGTAGCAGTGGAATTCATTGGAAACATAGACGATGGGCGTTGCCTGTGAAAAGCCCCGCGACTGCATCAGCGCCAGCGAAAAGGCGAAATTCTCCTCCGTGGAGGTGGAGCGGTTCTCCGACAGGACCCGCTCAGACGGCAAGCCCTTTGCAATCAGATAGTCCCGCATGGCATCACCTTCAGGGAGCCATTCATCACGGCCCTGCCCGCCGCTGGTGACGACCAGCGTGTCAGGGTGGGCAGCGGCGAACGCATAGGCCTTGTCAAGGCGGTATTGCAGCAGCTTGCTGGGCTTGTCCCTGTGCAGGCCCGCCCCCAGCACGATCACGACCTGCTCGTTCCCTGTGGGCGGGTGAAGATACCCGCTGACGGCAACAAAGGCAATGACGGCCAGATAAAGGCAGACCAAGACCGCCAGCACCCCAAAAACAACACGCCCGATACCTGCAGAAAACCACGCATTGACGGGTCTGCGAAAGACAGCGTAGCCGGTAACGCAGCCGGTGAGCAGCCAGACCATAAGGTTGCCCATGTTGAAATTGGAAAGGAATACCAGCGAGACGGAGTAAACCACCAGCACCGCTGCCAGCAGGTCAAGAAGCAGTACGCCCACGTTACTTCGCAATTTCATCATAGACGCCGCAGCCCGCCGGGCAGTACGCAACGCCCAGCGCCTTGCAGACCGTGTCGGCGATGGTCGCAAAGCTGTAGCGTGTATGCAGGTTCACACCGGGGCGGATCTCATCGCCATACACAAGGAACGGCACATGCTCACGGGTGTGGTCGGTGGTCTTGGTGTAGCTGGGGTCGCAGCCATGGTCGGCAGTGACCATAAGCACATCGCCGGGGCGCATTTTGTCCATAAAGGACGGCAGCCAGTCATTGAACTCCGCAGCGGCAGCGGCATAGCCGGCAATGTCACGGCGGTGGCCGTACAGCATGTCAAAGTCAACGAGGTTGACGAAGGCAAGCCCCTCAAAATCGCGGTCGGCCAGCTCCAGCGTCACCCGGAGTCCCTCAGTATTGCCGGAGGTGCGGATGGTTTCCCCAACGCCCTTGCCTGCAAAAATGTCGTGGATCTTACCCACACCGATGGTCTGCTTTCCGGCAGCAAGGATCGCGTCCAGCATTGTATCGCGCGGCGGCACCAGACTGTAGTCATGGCGGCGCGGCGTGCGGGTAAAGTTGGCGGCGCAGTCCCCCACAAACGGGCGGGCAATGACACGGCCGACGCCGTACTTCCCGGTGAGCAGCTCCCGCGCCTCGGCACAGATCTCATAGAGCTTTTCCACAGGGACAAGGGCTTCGTTCGCAGCGATCTGGAACACGCTGTCGGCCGAGGTGTAAACGATGAGCGCACCGGTCCGGAGATGCTCCTCGCCGTAATCGCGGATGACATCGGTGCCGGAATAGGGCTTGTTGCAGAGGACCTGATACCCGGTTTTGGCCGTGAATGCATCAAGCAATTCCTGCGGGAAGCCGTCCGGGAAGGTGGGCAGCGGCTCAGCGCTGAGCAGACCCGCGATCTCCCAATGGCCGATGGTTGTATCCTTGCCGGCACTTGCCTCGCGCAGGCGGGCAAAGCTGGCAACGGGCGCTGCCTCCGGCTTGCCGCAGGTCACACCGTCCAGATTGAAAAGGCCAAGCTTTGCCAGATTTTCCCCCTTGAAATTGGGATGACCGGCGATAGCGGCCAGCGTGTTTGTACCGGCATCGCCGAACTGCGGCGCATCCGGCTCTGCGCCAACGCCAAAGCTGTCCAGTACGATCAAAAATACGCGTTTTGCCATAATCTTTCTCCTGTGTAGGGTGGTATACAGTTATTATTATTGCTATTATACCGTAAAGCTGCCAAAAAGTAAACACGAAATGCGGAGCGCACCACCTGTAAAAGAGCAATAAATGTATGGTAAATCTTTTTGTCCGCAACTTTTTCCCTCTTGTTTCCTTTGGCTGACTTGTAGTATAATACCGCTAAGGTTTGCCAAAGTATGTTAAGGTTTGCCAAGTATATAAATATGTAGAATGTTTATGGAGGATATGTTTTATGCGCAAAACGAAAATTGTCTGCACGATGGGTCCGTCTACCGATAAGCCGGGGATCCTGCGTCAGCTGATGGAAAATGGCATGAATGTTGCCCGTTTCAACTTCTCCCACGGCGACTATGAGGAGCATAAGGGCCGCTTTGACAAGGTGCGCGCCCTTTCCAAGGAGCTGGATCTGCCCATTGCCTGCATGCTGGATACCAAAGGCCCTGAGATCCGCCTCGGCGAATTCAAAAACACGGTCGAAAAGCTGGTCACCGGCCAGAAGTTCACCCTGACCTCCCGCAATGTCGAGGGCACCAACGAAATCTGCTCCGTCACCTACAAGGACCTGCCCCGCGATGTCAAGCCCGGCGGGCGCATCATGCTGGATGACGGCCTGATTGAGCTGCGCATTGATGAGGTCGGCGATACCGATATCGCCTGCACCGTCTGCAATGACGGCACCATCAAGACCAAGAAGGGTGTCAATGTCCCCGGCGTCCACCTGACCATGCCGTATATGAGCCAGCGCGACACGAGCGATATTCTGTTTGGTGTCGAGCAGGGCTTTGATTTGATCTCCGCCAGCTTTGCCCGCAACGCGCAGGACATTATGGATATCCGCCACATCCTGGACGAGCACAACTCCAAGATCCGCATCATCGCGAAGATCGAGAACCAGGAGGGCATCGACAACATTGACGAGATCCTGACCGTGGCCGACGGCATCATGGTTGCCCGCGGCGATATGGGCGTTGAGATCGACTTTGCCGAGATCCCGGCCATCCAGAAGCACCTGATCGACCGCGCCATGAGCGCCGGTAAGATCTGCATCACTGCCACCCAGATGCTGGATTCCATGATCGTCAACCCCCGCCCGACCCGTGCCGAGATCACCGATGTTGCCAACGCTATCTATGACGGCACCGGCGCTGTCATGCTCTCCGGCGAGACCGCCGCGGGCAAGTACCCCGTCGAGGCGCTGAAGGCCATGGCTACGATTGCCGAGACCACCGAGGCAGACTCCAGCTTTGACAGTCTGGTCCACCACTCTGGTACGGACAACAGCCGCCTGAACATCAGCGCTGCCGTCGGCCATGCCGCCTGCACGACCGCGACCGACATCGGCGCCTCCGCTATCATCACCGCCTCCAAGAGCGGTGAAACCGCCCGCCTGCTGAGCCGTTTCCGCCCCGACACCCAGATCATTGCCTGCGTGCTGGACGATACGACCCGCCGTCAGCTCAATGTCTACCGCGGTGTCACCCCGCTGATGATGGATTACGCAACCTCCACCGATGAGCTGATCAGCATGTCCGTCAAAAAGGCACAGGACGCCGGTCTTGTGCAGAACGGTGATCTGGTCGTTGTGACCGCCGGTGTCCCTGTTGGTGTTTCCGGCACGACCAACATGATCAAGGTCCATATGGTCGGTGACTCCCTGCTGGCCGGTGTCGGCATTGGTCAGAACAACGCCAAGGGCGAGGTCTGTGTCTGCCGCAACGCTGCCGAGGCCACTAAGAAATTCAAGCCCGGCCAGATTCTGGTCGTGCCCTTTACCACCAACGATTCCCTGCCCTTCATGCGTGAGGCAGCCGGCATCATCACCGAGGAGGCCGGTGCCAACAGCCATTCCGCTATTGTCGGTCTGACGCTTGGCAAGGCTGTCATCGTCGGTGCCACCAACGCCACCCGCACCCTGAAGGACGGTATGGTTATCTCGATGGACTGCTCGCGCGGTATTGTGCAGGCCATGGCGAAGTGAGGCTATGATATGGAACGCATTGCAAGCTTTTGTGTTGACCACACCACGCTGCTGCCGGGTATGTACCTCTCCCGCCGTGACGGTGCCGAGGGCGAGATCCTGACCTGGGATATCCGGATGAAGCGGCCCAACAAGGGCAGCTACCTCTCCCCGGCTGCAGCCCACACGCTGGAGCATCTTTTTGCCACCTTTGCGCGCAACAGCAAATACAGCAAGGGCGTTGTCTATGTCGGCCCGATGGGCTGCCTGACCGGGTTTTATCTGGTCACCACCGGTCTGACCCCCGCCGAGGCGCTGGAGCTGACCCGCAGCGCCTTTGCATGGATGGCTGAATTTGAAGGAGAGATTCCCGGAGCGTCCGCCGTGGAATGCGGCAACTACCTGATGATGGACCCCATCGCTGCCCGCGCCGAGGCCGCTGCCATGCTGCCTGTGCTGGAGGCACTGGACGCTGAAAAGCTGCACTATTGATCAGCACTATATAAAAATTGAATGCCCGCTGCGGAAACGCAGCGGGCATTTTTGGCAGGCGGATATGGAATCCGCCCCTACGGAATCCATGGTTATATAGGCAGGGACGCAGTTTTCTATGTCTGTGCTGCATAAAAACCGCCACCCACTGAAAAACAGCGGATGGCGGTTATCGTTATGCGGTATTGCCCCAACTCAGATCAGCGCGGCAGTGATGAGGGCCATCTTGTAGACCTCCTCGGCGTTGCAGCCGCGGGACAGGTCGTTGATGGGGGCATTCAGGCCCTGCAGAATGGGGCCGTAGGCCTCGAAGCCGCCCAGACGCTGTGCGATCTTATAGCCGATATTGCCGGCGTTGATGTTGGGGAAGATGAAGGTGTTGGCATAGCCTGCGACCTTGGAGCCGGGGGCCTTCAACTGGCCGACCTCAGGGGCAACGGCGGCATCAAACTGCAGTTCACCGTCAACCTTCAGATCGGGGCAGGCCTCCTGCACACGCAGGGTAGCATTGCGCATCTTATCAACCGTCTCGCCCTTGCCCGAGCCCTTTGTGGAGTAGGACAGGAGTGCAACGCGGGGGTCGATGCCAAAGACCTCGGAGGTATGCGCGGTCTCGATGGTGGACTCAACGATCTCATCCTCGGTGGGGTCGATATTGATGGCGCAGTCACCCATGGCAATGCTCTCGTCACCGCGCATCAGGATAAAGCAGGAGCTGACAGACTTGATGCCGGGCTTGCACTTGATCAGCTGCAGTGCGGGGCGCACGGTGTCAGCGGTGGAGTAGGTAGCGCCGCCCAGCAGGCAGTCGGCCTTGCCCATCTTGACCAGCATGGTGCCAAAGTAGTTGCCCTTGGACAGAGCGGCACGGCACTGCTCATCGGTCATCTTGCCCTTGCGCAGCTCGACCATCTTGGCGACCATCTCGTCAAAGCCGGCATATGCAGCAGGGTCGATGATCTCGGCACCGGTAATATCAAAGCCGCCCTCGGCAGCAGCCTGCTTGACAGCCTCGACCTCGCCCAGCAGAATGACCTTCAGGGTCTTGCCGGCCAACAGACGGCTTGCGGCGGACAGGATACGGGCGTCCGTGCCCTCGGTAAAGACGATGGACTTCGGCTCAGCCTGCAGCTTCTTCTCAAAATTCTCGAAAATGGACATACTTTGATAACCTCCATGATTTTAGCAGTCTACGGCTGCTCAACACTTACATTGCTATTATAGCACCCATTTTGCGCTTTGCAAAGAAAATGTGCGAATGCGGGGGAATCTCCGCAATAAATGCATAGTTTGGCAGACAAAAGCAAGATAATTCACAAAGTTAATAAAATGTCAAGAAAACATTGCGAATTATTTATCAAATTTGCCTGTATAAGAAAAGCCATAGCTTCTGTAAAAGGCCGCAATATCCGCGCGATTGCGCACGGCCACTGCGTTCAGCAGCCTGCCATCCGCTTTGCTGCGAAAGCCAATGACCGTCTCACCAGTGCAGATGCTGCTCTCAAGTGCTATATCAGACTCCTGCATTCCGTCCGGCGGCGTCAGTACGGGCGAAGCCTGTCTGCGGAGCAGTCTGTTCCAGAATGACACCGGGTACACCTCCCCTGCTTCAGTGCGTCAGATAGATGACAGCCGCTGCCTGTACCGCCAAGATCAACGGCATACCCACCACAAAATACCAGTGGCGGGTCTTATGATGGAACAGATACATACCGGCCCAAGCCCCGGCACTGCCGCCCAGCAGGGCTGCGCCAAACAGTACGCGCTCCGGGATGCGCCATTGGCGCGTGCGGGCGCGGTGCTTATCAATCCCCATCAGGCAAAGGGCCAGCGTATTTATTATCATAGAATATATCAGTGCAGTATTCATGGTATTATTATACGCGCTCTTATTGTAAAGCGCAAGACATAACAAAATGCCCCCGCTTAACGGCGGGGGCAGAATTGCAGATCAGATATCCTTGCGGGCAGCCACACTGCTGCGCACGAGTGCGCGTCTGAGGCGAGCCTCGGCCAGCTCCATGTCGCGCTTGTCCAGATTTTTCTGGGCCAGCATCTCCTCGGCGCGCGCCTTGCTGCGGGCCGCGCGCTCGGCATCAATAGCATCAGCCCATTCAAAGGTAGTGGCCAGCAGGTGGCACTCGCCCTGCATCATGCTGAGCATACCGCCCATGCAGGCGGCGCGGCGGGTGGTACCGTCCTCCAGCTTGATATGAGCCTCGCCCATGCCCAGTGCCGTGCAGAAGTCGATATGCTTTGCCAGCAGCTGAACCTGACCGTTGATCGTGCGGCAGGACACCGATGTGACCAGTCCGTCATAGGCGACGCCGTCCGGCGTCATGATCTTGAGCGGGAAAGTTGCCATACGACCACCGCCTTACTGCTGCTTGGCCTTGGCCAGAACATCATCAATGGTACCGGCAAACAGGAAGCAGCTTTCGGGGATGCTGTCGCACTCGCCGTTCAGGATCATCTTAAAGCCGCGGATGGTTTCCTTCAGCGGCACATACTGACCGGGCATACCGGTAAACTGCTCTGCCACATGGAAGGACTGGGACAGGAAGCGCTGCACCTTACGGGCGCGCGCAACCGTAATCTTGTCATCCTCGGACAGTTCGTCCATACCCATAATAGCGATAATGTCCTGCAGCTCCTTATACCGCTGCAGAACCTGCTGCACGGCGCGGGCAACCTCGTAATGCTCCTGCCCGACAACCTCGGGCGAGAGGATACGCGAGGTGGAGTCCAGCGGGTCCACGGCCGGGTAGATACCCTGAGAGGCAATGTCACGGCTCAGAACCGTGGTGGCGTCCAGATGGGTAAAGGTCGTGGCGGGCGCCGGGTCGGTCAGGTCATCGGCAGGCACATAGACGGCCTGCACCGAGGTGATGGAGCCCTTGCGGGTGGAGGTGATACGCTCCTGCAGGGCGCCCATCTCGGTGGCCAGCGTGGGCTGGTAGCCAACGGCGGAGGGCATACGGCCCAGCAGTGCAGAGACCTCAGAGCCGGCCTGCGTGAAGCGGAAGATGTTGTCAATGAAGAGCAGCACATCCTGATGCTTGACATCGCGGAAATACTCCGCCATCGTCAGGCCGGACAGGGCCACGCGCATACGCGCTCCCGGCGGCTCGTTCATCTGGCCGTAGACCAGCGCCGTCTTGCTCAGAACGCCGCTCTCGCGCATCTCACCGTAGAGGTCATTGCCCTCACGGGTGCGCTCGCCGACGCCGGTAAAGACAGAGTAGCCGTTGTGGGCCGTGGCAATGTTGTAGATAAGCTCCTGAATCAGAACGGTCTTGCCGACACCGGCACCGCCGAACAGACCGATCTTGCCACCCTTGGCGTAGGGGCAGATCAGGTCAACGACCTTAATGCCGGTCTCGAGAATCTCAGTGGCAGACTCCTGCTCATCAAAGGCAGGGGCTGAACGGTGGATGGGCCAGTGCTCCGCATTCTGGGGGGCAGGCTGCTCATCAACGGGATCGCCAAGCAGGTTGAATACGCGGCCCAGGCACTCATCACCAACGGGAACCTTGATAGGCTCACCGGTGTCGACAGCATCCGTACCGCGGACAAGACCGTCTGTGGCGGCCATCGCAATGCAGCGGACCACATTGTCACCGACATGCTGGGCAACCTCAACGATCAGCTTTTTTCCGTTGTTCTCCAGCTCGATAGCGTTGAGCAGGGCGGGCAGTTCACCGTCCTTGAATCGGATGTCCAGTACAGGTCCCATGACCTGCACTACCTTTCCGATGTGTTTTTCTGGCATAGCACACACTCCTTTAGTGGGCTTTTCGTTAGCTTTCCGCGTCAGCACCGGCCACAATCTCGGTAATTTCCTGGGTGATAGCGGCCTGACGGGCGCGGTTGTAGTACAGGTTCAAGTGGTCGATCATCTCACCGGCATTCTTGGTGGCGGCATCCATGGCCATGCGGCGCGCGCCCTGCTCACTGGCAACGCTCTCGCAAAGGGCACCGTAGACAACACCGGCCAGATACTCCGGAATGATCGCATCAAAGACCGCCTTGCTGTCCGGCTCATACAGCATCAGACTTTCGTGCTCGTAGCCCGGGTCAGGGCGCGGCGCATCGAAAGGCAGAACCGGCAGCACTGTGGCCGTCTGGGTCAGCATAGAGACAAATTGCGTAAAACCAAGGCGTATCTCGTCAAACTCCCCTGCCAGGAACTTCCGGCAGACCAGCCGCGAAATTTCAAAGCAGTCACTGACCGACAAATCGCCTGCTTCGGCAAAGCTTGTGGTCAGAATCTCAGCCTTACGGCGCTCAAAATGCTCGACCGCTTTTTTGCCGATGGGCAGCACACAATAGTCACTGCCCTGCGCGTCGGCCTCGACAGCCTTCAGGATATTGGAGTTATAGCCGCCGGCCAAACCGCGGTCACCCGCGATGACGATATACAGGCGGCGGTTTGTCGCCCGCTTGGCGAGGTAGGGGCTGTCAAAGTCTGAATCTGCACTGGCGATGTCGTACAGGGTACGGTAGAGCGTTTCAAAATACGGGCGGCTGCCCTCGACGCGCTCCTTTGCGCGGCGCAGCTTGCTGGACGCAACAAGCTCCATGGCCTTGGTGATCTGCATGGTGCTTTCGACGCTTCGGATACGCAGTTTGATCTCTTTCATGGAACCGGCCATCGGCGGCACCTCCTTTGCAGTTTATTTTTCTTTCAAAAATTCAGCCGTAAAGTCGGCGAGCACCTGCTTGAGCTGCTCCTCCGTCTCAGGCTTGAGATCACCGGAGGTGCGGATGGTCTCCATCACACCGGCGGCGGTGACATTCTCGTCCAGGTAAGTGTACAGGCGGCGCTCATACTCGGCAATATCAGGCACCGCAACCTCTTTGAGGTAGCCGTGGATCGTTGCATAGAGGATAGCGACCTGCTTTTCAACGGCAACAGGGCTGTTGCGATCCTGCTTCAGCACCTCAACGATGCGCTCGCCCTGTGCCAGACGCGCCTTGGTATCGGCGTCCAGATCGGAGCCGAACTGCGCAAAGCCCTGCAGCTCACGATACTGAGAGTAGATCAGCTTGAGCGTACCGGCGACCTTCTTCATCGCCTTGATCTGGGCGTTGCCGCCGACACGGGAAACCGAGATACCGGGGTTGACGGCGGGGCGGATGCCTGCGTGGAACAACTCCGTCTCAAGGAAGATCTGTCCGTCCGTGATCGAGATCACATTCGTCGGGATATATGCTGAGACATCACCGGCCTGCGTTTCAATGATGGGCAGCGCGGTCAGAGAACCGCCGCCCTTGGCATCACTGAGCTTGGCCGCACGCTCGAGCAGGCGGCTGTGCAGGTAAAAGACATCGCCGGGATAAGCCTCGCGTCCCGGGGGACGGCGAATCAGCAGCGAAAGCGCACGATAGGCAACGGCATGCTTGGACAGGTCATCGTAGATGATGAGGACATGCTTGCCCTTGTTCATGAAATATTCGCCCATGGCACAGCCTGCGTAGGGGGCGATATACTGCAGGGGGCTGAGTTCCGATGCAGTCGCACAGACAACGGTCGTGTACGCCATCGCACCGTTTTTCTCAAGGTTCTCCACCAGTGTTGCCACGGTAGAGCGCTTCTGTCCGATGGCAACATAAATGCAGAGGACATCCTTGCCCTTCTGGTTGATGATCGTATCGGTCGCAATGACCGTTTTACCGGTCTGGCGGTCACCGATGATCAGCTCACGCTGGCCGCGGCCAATGGGAATCATCGAGTCGATGGCCTTGATGCCGGTCTGCAGCGGCTGCTTGACCGGCTGGCGCTCCAGAATACCGGGGGCCGGGCTCTCGATAGCGCGGTAGTCGGCAGCCTCGATGGGGCCCTTGCCGTCAATGGGCTGGCCCAGCGCGTTGACCACGCGGCCGATCATACCCTCACCGACAGGCACGGAGACGACCTTGCCGGTACGCTTGATGGTACTGCCCTCTTTGATGCCTTCATCGTCACCAAGCAGGACGATGGAGACGCTGTTTTCTTCCAGATTCTGCGCCATGCCGTAGGTACCGCTCTCAAACTGGACCAGCTCACCGGCCATACAGTTATCAAGCCCCGCAGCGCGCGCAATACCGTCGCCCACCATCGTTACCGTGCCCGTCTCGGTCTGCTCAATGGCATTCTCATAGTACTTGATCTGGGAACGGATGATGCGGGAGATCTGTTCGGGTTTCAGTTGCACTGTTTGGTTCACCACACAATCTATAGAATGGGTGCAATTCCTTTAAAGGGTGGCACCGTCGATTTCCTCACGCAGACGCTCCAGATGGCGCTGCACGGTGCCGTCCAGGCGTGTGCCGCCCATATCCAGCCGGATACCTCCCAGAACGGTGGGGTCCACGGTCTCGGTCAGGACGATGTTTTTGCCTGTCATATTCTGCAATTTTGCCAGCAGCTTCTCACGGTTGGCCGCGGTCAGCGCAACAGCCAACACCGCCGTGACCTCGAGAATATCGTGGTCGGCGTTGTAGCGGTCGCGGTACGCCCGCAGGCAGCCGGGAAGCTCAGCGATGAGGTCCTCCTCGCACAGAAGCTTGAGGAAGTTGACCAGATACGGGTGGGCACCCTCGAAGGCCTTTGCCAGCAGGTCGCAGCGCTCCTGTTTAGGTACGCTGGTCGTTGCCAGCAGCCGCAGATACTGCGGCTCAGCCTTGATGCTGTCCACCGCGGTCTGCATTTCCTGTAAAAGCCGATCGGTCAGAGCTTCCTCTGCCGCCAGATCATACAGGCTGCCGCCGTAGCGTTTCGCAAGCTCGGTCATGAGGCATCCCCCACATTCCGGATAAATTCATCGATCAGGGCCTGATGATCAGACTCCCTGATCTCGCGTTCCACGACCTTGCCCGCGATCTCAACAGCCATGCCGCCGATCTCGTTTTTCAGGTCGTTGACAGCCTTCTTGCGTTCCTGTGCAATGTCAGCCTCCGCCGCTGCGCGTATGGACGCAGCCTCGGCCTTTGCCTCGTTGACGATCTCCTCCTCGCGCTTCTGGGCACGGGCGGTCGCCTCACGCAGCATCGTGTCGCGCTCATCCTTAATGCTCTGCAGATGGTCCGCATATTCCTTCTCGAGGTCGGCGGCCTTCTGCTTGGCAGCATCGGCATCGGCGTACATCGTATCGATCTCCTGCTGACGGTCATCGATCATCTGCTTTACCGGCTTGAAAAGGAATTTTTTCAGCACGGCAAAGGTGATGAGCATATTGCAGAAGGTAAACAGCGCAGTCCACGGGTTGACGCCTACAAAACTTTCAAAGCCCGTCATGAGCTATTCCTCCATTTTCGGCAGTAGTATCAGAAGACGAAGAGCAGCAGCAGCGCGATGACCAGCGAGTAGATACCGGTCGACTCGGTGATGGCGCAGCCCAGAATCATGTTGGTACGCAGGTCGTTGGCCATTTCAGGCTGGCGGGCCATGCCCTCCAGCGCCTTGCCGACGGCGTTGCCTTCACCGATAGCCGGGCCAATAGCACCAAAGCCCATTGCGATACCGGCGCCGATAGCGCAGGCAGCTTTTACGATTGCAGCTTCCATAAAAGAATCCTCCTAAAATAATAAATACAGTGTCATGCTTCTGCCGGGGGCGGGCAGGCATTGCCCACATACACCATTGTCAACAGGCTGAAAACAAGGGCTTGTACGCCGCCGGAGAAAATATCAAAATACAGGCTCAGGATGCCGGGAACGCCGACCTCCAGATAAGGTACGCCTGTCAGCCCCAAGAGGGAGAGTGCGCCGGTCACGGCAAAGACCGTGCCAAAGATTTTACGGGCCATTTTTTTGCCCTTGACGCCGCTGTACAGCAGCGCCGCACCAACGGCAAGGATCACGATGCCCACCACAAAGCTGCGGCCCACAAGGCCCAGCACGGCAGCCGAGACGGTTGCCAGCGCCGAATAGACCAGACTGGTCAGAACGCTGCCGCCTGCAATGTTGCCGAAGTGACGGAACGCCATAGAAATCGGCTGTGCGATTTCAGAGACAAGGTTCATCGGTGTCATAACCACGATGGGTTCGGTAAAGCCCTTCAGCCAGCCGCCCACGCCGTTGCGCTTGATGGAACAGCCCCAGCATAGAAAGCTGGTCATCAGTGCCCAGGTAAATGTCGTGGACAGATCAGCGGTAGACGAGCGGAAAATGCCGGTCATGCCGATAAAAGAACCGCAGATCGAGCTGAGGAACAGCGCGCCGATATAGGGCGTCCAATAGCTGTTGTGCTTGCCCATCGTGCTTTCGACCATGTCGTAGAGCATCGTCACGCCTTTTTCAACAAGCACCTGCCGCCGGCCGGGCCGCTTTTGCAGGTTACCGCCCAGCACAACGGCCGCCGTGCAGAGCAGCACCATGACCACAAAGGAAGAAACGGTCGTCTGGGTAATGTCGATGCCGCCGAGCAGCGGTATGGTAAAGTAGATTTTCGGACCATTCATGGGGTTGAATCACCGTCCTTTTCAGACTTTGCGGGGTCCTTACGGAAAAATTCGATCAGCTTCAGGCTGACCTGTGCAAAGAGAAGCGGCAGGATCGCCGCCACCGGGTCGCACAGCTTTGCCCGGAAGATCAGGATATAGAAGATCACCAGCACTACAGGACGCACCACGCTGGAGGTCTGGATCTCAAGCTGTGCCTTCTGGGGGCTACCGCCGTTGGCAGCGCGATCCAGCGCGTTGGACACCGTGATGCTCAGCGCGAGGAAGTTGCCCATGGCCAGCACAAACCCAATCAGTGCACCAACCAGCACTTCCGTAGTATAATACCCGGCCAGCGCATACACTGCCAGCATAGCGGCAATACAGAGTGCCACGGCAACAGCCAACTGGCCGGACTGCCGCAAAATGTCCTGATGCTTGCGCAAGGGTTATGCCCCTTTCTAATGTTTATTAAAGGAAACCGATGGCGGTTCCTTGTGCTCTGCTGTCTTTCCCTGCCTGTCCAGCGCCTGCAGCGAGCTGCGCAGACAGCTGACAGCCGCCAGCACACCAATGGCCACGCCCACGCCTATGACCCATCCGCCCAGCTGAAGCTGACGGCGCAGCCAGACCGCACCTATGATGCACACCACAGGCGGAATCACAACGGACAACCCGAACTGGGTCAGCCAGACCAGATGGCGGGCGGCATCGTATAGGCTTTTCATTATACTGTCCCCTATCTTTGCCGTATACTCACAGTATACAACAGAGCACGCTGTATTTCAACAGTTATTTTTCACGCACGCCCTGTATTTTGTATAGTTTTCATACTATGTTCACAATTTCCGGGATGGTAAATTCTGTCTCTCAAAAATGCAGCTGCTCTGCTTCTCCGGGCGTGGGTGCCGCTATGACCCCCAGTGTCAGCAATACCGGATAGAGATAGCTTGCCCCATAGCAGCCAAGCTTTTTAGGGCCGCTGACCTCAATCCCTGCCTCCTTCAAGGCGGAAATTTTTCCCAGCGCGTTCGCTACGGTAGAGACCGTGATCGACTTCTGCCGCCGATCCACAAACAACTCCCCGCCCCGGATCGTGTAGGTAAAGGGCAGGCCCTTGGCTGTGCGAAAGACCTCCTGTTGGTGCTGCTGCAGCAGTGCCCAGACAGCATCTATCGAATCGGGCATGGCGCATTACCTCCTTAGTATAACGGATAAACAAATAGAAACGCAATGTACAAAAAACACCGCATGACCAAAATCATGCGGTGGAATTGGACAGGTTACTTCTTCTGTCCGAAACGGTATTCGGTGCCGTTGCACAGCCGCTCAATGTTGGAGCGGTGCAGCCAGATGACCATAGCGGCCATAAGGCAGCAGCAGATCGTGCTGAACACAACGGTCGGCATGCCTGCGCCGTGCGCAAGCAGGGTAAGGAGAGTGCCGACAGGGTACAGAGCCGCGATGATAATGCTGCCAAGCGAGACGATATGGGTAATCGCAACCTCGATCAGGAAAATGACCAGCAGGACTGCACAGACGAGCGGCTCGGTGGCAAGGGCTGCGCCCGCACCGACCAGAACGCCCTTGCCGCCCTTGAAGCCGAAGAAAATCGGGCGGCTGTGACCGATCATGCAGAAAATGGCGGCCAGATACGCACCGCAAACCGGGTCCAGCGGGTTCTGCCAGCCTGCCCCCGTGCCGGAAAGCAGGGCATCAAAGAAGAAGCGGCCCAGATTGACAGCCACCACGCTTTTGCCCACATCGCCGATGGTGGTCAGCACCGCGGGCAGCTTGCCGTAGGTGCGCAGGACATTCGTCATACCGGCATTGCCGCTGCCGTGCTGGCGCACATCATCTTTGTATATGATTTTGGAAACCAGCACGCCGAACAGGAGGCTGCCCAGCAGATAGGCACTGCCCGCCGTCAGCAGGCAGGCCTCTACAATGTGAAGAAACATAGTTACACCTTTCCTGCCTTGACCGCGCCGTCACCGTGCTCACGGGTAATCATCTTGATGGGGGTTGCGGTCAGGCCGAAGGTCTCTCGGATCTGGTTTTCCAGATAGCGCTGGTACGAGAAATGGAACAATGCCTTCTGGTTGACGAAGCAGACAAACGTCGGCGGGCGGGTGGAAATCTGGGTGATATAGAACACCTTCAGGCGCTTGCCCTTGTCGGACGGCGGCTGAACCTTGGCGGTGGCGCGGGCCAGCATCTCGTTCAATGCACCGGTGGGCACGCGGGTGCCGTTCTGGACGTCCACAAAGTGGATGGTCTCAAACAGCTTGTCTACGCGCTGGCCAGTCTTGGCGCTGATAAAGACAATCGGTGCGTAGGACATAAAGCTGAAATCATCTTCCAGCTTTTTGCGCATGGCGTCCATCGTGTAGCTGTCCTTCTCAACGGCGTCCCACTTGTTGACGGCGATGATGCAGGCCTTGCCCTGCTCGTGGGCATAGCCCGCGACCTTGGAGTCCTGCTCGGTAAAGCCGACTGTGGCGTCGATCATAATGACGCAGACACGGCTGCGCTCCACTGCGGCCAGACTGCGCAGAACACTGTAGCGCTCCACGCCGCTCTCCACCTTGCCGCGTTTGCGCAGACCGGCGGTATCGGTAAAGATAAACTTGCCGAATTTGTTCTCGACCATCGTGTCGATGGCATCGCGGGTGGTGCCTGCCTCGTTGGCAACGATGAGGCGGTTTTCGCCCAGAATATGGTTGATCAGGCTGGACTTGCCGACATTGGGGCGGCCGATGACGGCAACGGTGATGCGGTCATCGGTGTCCTCTTCCTCCTCCTCAAAATTGAGGTGCGCGCAGACGGCGTCCAGCAGGTCACCGGTGCCGTGGCCGTGAACGCCGGAGACCGGGATCAGCTCGCCGAGGCCGAGGCTGTAAAAATCATACAGCTCCATCGGCGGCTCGCCGACCTTGTCGCATTTGTTGACAGCCAGCACCACGGGCTTACCGCTGCGCATCAGCATACCGGCAACATCCTGGTCCTGCGGCGTCACGCCGGCGGACAGCTCAGTCACCATGACGATGCAGTCGGCGGAGTCGATGGCCAACTGGGCCTGCTCACGCATGTGGGCCAACAGCCCGTCATCAATGCGGGGCTCGATGCCGCCGGTGTCCACCAGCAGGAACTTATGGCCGGACCATTCGCAATCGCAGAAGATACGGTCGCGGGTAACGCCCGGCGTATCCTCGACAATGGCGAGGCGCTGGCCGGTCAGCTTATTGAAAATGGTGGACTTGCCCACATTGGGGCGGCCCACAATGGCTACGATCGGTTTTGCCATGTCTGCCTTCCTCCCTCTTATCGTTTCAGTTTAATCTTGCGTTTATGACTGCTCAGGTATGCCTTACAGCACCCGCCGCCATCGGTCGGGATGCTGATGGCACGGCAGCCCAGCTCTCTGCCAAGCTGCTCGAGCGTGATGTCATCCAGAAACTGGCCCTTTTCATCGCGGACCATGACCTCGGGCACGGCGAGCAGGTCGCCCTGCAGCCTGCCGCGGCACTGCCGGATGATGTCGGTGCCGGTCACAAGCCCAGCCACACTGACATTGCCGCCGAAGAATTCATTGCGGATCGCGTGGACCGTGACCTGCACCTGCGGATATTTCCGCATCAGGGCCTCGGCGCAGTCCCGGATGAGCGGTGCGGCGAGCGTGCCCGTTACAACATCAAGGCTGTGCGGCAGCACAAGGCCCGCGTAGTTATCCAGCTCCTCCATGAAGGTGTCATGGTAAAGCCGCCACATGCCGACTCCATCCTCCAGCTGGGCAAATTCATCGTAGAATTCTGCCGGGGGGATCGGGCGCTCAGCGGTGAGATACCACTCGTCACTGGGATAGACGATGCTGCGGCCGTACTCGGCGCGGCATCGGGCCGCAAATTCTTCCAGTATATCGAGCGTGGCGGCGGCGCTTTCCTTATCATAAGCAGTCAGCTTGTACAGACCCTTGCGGTAATCGGTCACACCGGCCGGTACAGCGGCGATGCTGCCCACCCGGGGATGCAGCGCCAAAAGATCCTGCAGGGTGCGGCGCAGCTCCTGCCCATCATTGATGCCGCGGCACAGAACCAGCTGACAGTTCAGCTCAATGCCGCCCGCCGCAAGCTTGGGAAGATACTGCAGCACCTCACCGCCGCGCTTATTGGCCAGCATCCGCACCCGCAGCTGCGGGTTGGTGGTGTGAACCGATACAAAGATGGGGCTGATGTGCATCTGAATGATGCGGTCGATCTCATGCTCTGACAGGTTTGTCAGTGTGATATAGTTGCCAAACAGAAAGCTGAGACGCTCGTCATCGTCCTTGAAGTAGAGCGGTTCCCGCATGCCGGGCGGCAGCTGATCAATAAAGCAGAACATACAGTGATTGGAACAGCTGTGCTTTTCGTCACCCAGATAGGTCTTGAAGTTGCAGCCAAACGGCTCATACTCCCCTTTTTCTACCTGTACGGTGCGGTGCTGCTCATGCTCACACAGTACAAGCGCAAAGTGAGCTGGTGTTGTATAGAACTGATAGTCCAGTGCATCGCTCAGGGGGTGGCCGTCAATGGCCAGCAGGGCGCAGCCCACGGAAATACCCAGCCTTTCTGCGGGGGAATTTTCATCTACTGCCGTCACATACAGGGCCATTCGTCACACTCCTTTTCCGATGGTTATTCAACAAAAAATGGGGAAGGCATCGCCCTCCCCACGCAAGAGACTTACGCCTCTTTCTTGATGACTTCCTGGCCTTTGTAGTAGCCACACTTGCCGCAAACCTTATGGGGAACCTTCAGTTCGCCACACTGCGGGCACTTCACCAGCGTAGGCGCCTCCAGTTTCCAGACATTAGAGCGACGTTTATCGCGGCGGGCTTGAGAATGCTTTCTCTTGGGTACGATAGCCATAATCGGACACCTCCTTGGTGAAATTCAACTTAATAGTTGTTTTAATATGCTAAGCCTTGCATCTGCAGGGGCAGCATTGTCTGCCGGTTGGCAGGAACACCCTGCCGCCTTCTTCTTGCCGCAGATGGGGCATAGACCTTGACAATCAGCACTGCACAGCAGCACTGCGGGTACCTCAAAGATCAGCTCCTGATAAGCCAGTTCTTCAAGGTCGAGACAATCCTTCTCATTGCACGGCAGTTCAAAATCAGGGTCATCCAAATCACGATCCCGCACAAAATACTCGCGCTCAAAATCGTAATCATGGCTCAACGGCTCAAGGCAGCGCGCACACTCGGCATCAACATGTGCCTTTACATGCAACAGCAACGCTGCGCCTTCCTCGGTGAGCGTCGCCGTAAAGTCACATATAGCCGGGGTGTTTACACGGTATCCCCCGAAATCCGCCTGTGAAAAGTCAGCCTCATAATGTGCCGCATAGGGCTTTCGGCCACTTTCCAGAAATGAACGAAGATCAAATTGCATAGTACACCTCAAAAGGTTGCTTAAATAGTATACACAAGCTGAGGGGTCTTGTCAACACATAAAACACAAAAACTTGATATTTTTTAAGATTTTCCGCACAAAATCAGGGCGGGAAGCACTTCCCCGCCCTGAAATCTCAAATCCAGTGGTTCAGACCGTTCAGATAACGAACTTCTTCAGCTCCTCCGGCAGGTCGGCTGTGTCAGCGGAAAGCGTGACAACAACCTCGATGTTGGAGGTGATCTTGTCGATTGCGTTCAGAACCTTGACAGCAGCGTCCATATCGTGGTCGATGATGCGCAGGATTCCGTCGATGAACAGCTCGGTAATGTCGTAGTTGCCGGCCAAAACGCCTGCAACAAAGCCGTACAGCATGTCAGCGCCGACCACACCGTACTCGTCCACATCGACCAGACGGGCCGCGTGATTGATCTCGGTGGTGAGCTTCATGCACTTTTCAATGACAACAATGTTGCCGGAGGTGGTCTTGGTAGCCTTGTCGATCATGTCGATCATGGTCTTGGTCTTACCGGAGCCTTTGGTTCCAACAATCAGTTTCAGCATAGGGGGTTACCTCCTTATATTCGTCAGCGCGTATAACGCGTAGTTCCTTAGTCTTTCAGGGCTGCTTCCAGCTCTGCTTTACGGTCCTCGTAGCCGGGCTTGCCCAGCAGGGCGAACATATTCTTTTTGTAGCTCTCAACGCCGGGCTGGTCAAACGGGTTGACGCTCAGCAGATAGCCGGAGACTGCGCAGGCCTTCCAGAAGAAGTAGATCAGCTCGCCGACATCATGGGCGGAAAGGCTGTCAATCTCAATCAGGCCCAGCGGCACGCCGCCATCAGTATGAGCAAGGATCGTGCCCTCCATTGCCTTGCGGTTGACAACGCTCATATTCTGATTTGCGAGGAAGTTCAGGCCGTCAAAGTTGCCCTCCAGTTCCTCAATGTAGAAGTCTTCGCGGGTGTTCTTCACATCCACATAGGTCTCAAACATGACGCGGGCACCGTCCTGCAGGAACTGGCCCATCGAGTGCAGATCGGTGGAGAAGATGCAGGAGGTGGGCATCAGACCCTTTTGATCCTTGCCCTCGCTCTCGCCGAACAGCTGCTTGTACCACTCGTTCATCATGGTAAAGTCAGGCTCAAAGCAGGCCAGCGTTTCCACGCTGCGGCCCTTGCGGTACAGGATATTGCGGGTCATGGCGTAGCGATAGGCATCGTTATCCATGCTCAGCTTGCCGAACTTCTCGCGGCCATCGGCAGCACCCTGCATCAGCGCGTCAATGTCAATGCCTGCGCATGCGATGGGTAGAAGGCCCACAGCGGTCAGGACGGAATAACGGCCGCCGACATCATCGGGAACCACAAAGGTCGGCCAGCCCTGCTCGGTGGCCAGCTGCTTCAGCGTGCCCTTGGCGCGGTCGGTGGTAGCGTAGATGCGCTTGTTGGCCTCCTCAACGCCAACGGAATCCTCCAAAAGCTTGCGCAGCACGCGGAAAGCGAGGGCAGTCTCGGTGGTGGTGCCGGACTTGGAGATGACATTGATGGAGAAGCGCTTGCCCTTCGTCAGCTTGATGATGTCATTGAGCGCGGTCGGGCTGATGGTATTGCCGCAGAAGTAGATCTTCAGGCCGTCATCAACCTCATTGTGGTACAGGCCCTTGACGGCCTCGACCACGGCGCGGGCACCCAGATAGGAGCCGCCGATACCGGCGACAAGCAGCACATCAGAGTCGGAACGGATCTTCTGTGCGGCCTCCTTGATGCGGGCGAACTCCTCCTTGTCATAAGCAACAGGCAGGTCAAGCCAACCCAAGAAGTCATTGCCGGCACCGGTTTTGGTTTCCAGCTGCTTATGGGCCAACTCGACCTGCGGATAGATTGCTTCATATTCTTCAGGACGGATGAATTTTGTAAGATGCTTACCGTTAAAAGTAACAGCCATCTTGAACTCCTCCTTTGTTATTTTTATATCCCAATCATACCGTTTTCTGTCGGTATTGTCAAGCAAAACCCGGGGGCTTTTTTCGACTTTTTCATGAAATTTGCACAAAATCAGTTTTGCAGGATGAGGCTTTCGGCCAGTCTGCGCAGGCAATAAGCGAAACTTAACGCTTCAGCGTCCTGCGCCGATGTGATGGGGTAGGACTGCAGCTCAGTGCCGCCGTTTCGTATCGTCACGCGGCCCACTGTCTGCCCTGCCGCTATGGGCGCCGTCAGACTTTCGGGCAGCTCCACGACCGCCTGCAGCGTGCCGCCCTCCCCCTTCGGCATCAGGTAGCGCCCCGGTGCTGCATAGGTCAGTGCCACCTCGTCCGTAACGCCGCGCTTGACCGGGAGGGTCTTGGGTGCATCGGCAGGCAGCGCTGCCTCAGCGCTTTCAAAGTGCGAAAACCCATAGTCAAGCAGTGTTGTGGCCGCCTGAAACCGCTCCTTGCCGGAGGCTGCACCCAGCACCACCGCAATCAGCCGCAGGCCGTCCCGCTCGGCACTGGCCGAGATGCAGACGCCCGCCTTGCCGGTCGTGCCGGTTTTCAGGCCGGTGATGCCGGTATAGCTTTTCAGCAGCTTATTTGTGTTGACCAGCTGCGTAGCGCCGCCGCGCAGGGTGTCCATCCAGACGGAGCAGTAATCCCGTACCTCGCTATGGCGAAGCAGTATTTCACGGCTCATCAGGGCTACATCGCGGGCACTGGACAGATGCCCCTCTGCATCAAGGCCGCAGGCGTTGACAAAGTGGGTGTTTGTCATGCCAAGCTCTGCGGCGCGGGCATTCATCTGCTCAGCAAAGGCAGCCTCGCTGCCGCCGATATATTCGGCCACCGCCACGGCGGCATCGTTGGCGCTTGAAATGCAGATTGCCTTGAGCATCTCATTCAGCGTCATCTGCTCCCCCGGCTCCAGCCAAATCTGGCTGCCGCCCATATGGTAGGCGTGTTCACTGACAGGGACAGCATCGTCAAGCCGGACCCTGCCCGCCTCCAACGCTTCAAAGGTCAGCAGCAGCGTCATGACCTTGGTGATAGAGGCAATGGGGCGGCGGTCATCGGCATTCTTTTCATATAAGACAGTGCCTGAGTCCTCATCAATCAGGATAGCCGCCGCGCAGGGCAGGTCAAAATCGGCCGCCGTTGACGGTGTAATGCCTGCCGCCGAGGCCGGAAAGGCGCGCAGAATCGAAAGCGCTGCCAGCATCAGACAGAGCAGCAGAGTCACAGCACGGTTTTTCATCGCAGCACACCTCCGGCGCAAATCGCTTTGTATAAAGCTATGCAGCCATGTTCCGAATTAGTATTGCGCTTTGCTGCAGATTCCATTATAATAAATTGTATCTGTACACTCTATTGAAAGTAAAGGAATCACAAACCATGCGGGTAACTTTTTATACCTTGGGCTGCAAGGTAAACCAGAACGAGACCGGCGCGCTGGCGCAGCTGTTTGAGGAGAACGGCTACACCGTTGTCTCCAATGAGGAAAGCGCCGATGTATATATCGTCAACAGCTGCACCGTGACAAACTTCGGCGATCAGAAAAGCCGCAAGTGGCTGCGCCGCGCCAAGCGCGAGAATCCCGGTGCCGTGACGGTGCTGACCGGGTGCTACCCGCAGGCCTTTCCCGAGGAGGCCGCCGAAATTGCCGAGGCCGATGTCGTGACCGGCTCCGGCAACCGCCGCGCCATTCTGGCCGATGTACAGAAGGTGCTGGACGGCGATGCTGAGCGTGTGGTGGACATCCGCCCGCACGAAAAGGGAGAGCGGTTCGAGGAGCTGCCGATGGACAAATTTGCCGAGCATACCCGCGCCTTTGTCAAGGTGGAGGACGGCTGCAACCGCCGCTGTGCCTACTGCGTGATTCCCCGTGCCCGCGGGCCGGTGCGCAGCCGTGACGAGGCCAGTATACTGGACGAGCTGCGCCGGTTGGCGGATGCAGGCTACAAGGAGGTCGTGCTGACGGCCATCAGTCTGCCCAGCTACGGCACCGACAGCGGCACAAGCCTTGCAGAGCTGATCGAGAAGGCGGCCGCCGTACCCGGCATCGAGCGCATCCGTCTGGGCAGTCTGGACCCTGATATGCTGCACGATGAGGATATACGTCGGATGGCCGCGGTGAAAAAGCTCTGCCCTCAGTTCCACCTGAGCCTGCAGAGCGGCTGTGACAAGACGCTGCGCGCAATGCGCCGCCCCTACACTACCGCACAGTACGCCGAGATTGCTGGTAAGCTGCGCGAAGCCTTCGGCGCGGAAAATGTCAGCTTTACCACCGATGTCATCGTAGGCTTCCCCGGCGAGACGGAGGAGGACTTTGAAGCCAGCATGGCCTTTGTGACGGGGATGCACTTTTTGAAGGTACATGTGTTCCCCTACTCCCGCCGCGAGGGTACGGCAGCCTACGATTTTCCGGACCAGCTGCCCGAGCATGAGAAGGAGGCCCGCAGCCGCCGCATGACCGCCGCTGTGGAGGAGGTGCGCGCCGCCGAGGTATGTGCCGTACAGGGCCGCACCGCCAGTGTTCTGCTGGAGACCCCGCTGTCCGCCACGATGTTCACCGGCTATACCCGGCAGTATCTGCCCGTGCTGGTCAACGCGCCGGGCTGCAAAACCGGCGATATTGTAGAGGTAATACTCGGCGAATGGGACGGCAAGCGCTGCCGTGCAGCAATTGTGTAACCTATGCAGCTGTAGGAGCTGATACTCACATCGACCCCTGCAAATTCAGTATGCTACCATGCAGCAAAAAGGAATCTACCCATTCCGCAGGGAAATTTCCGGATTTTACAGGGATTTTCCTGCTTTTTTGTTGCCTGCCCTCTTGCAATAAATACGGTTTTTTGGTAAAATTTTAACAGGAGCGGGTTTGCCCGCCGACAAGTCACTTTTGTAGCAAACGGAGCAATTAAAAAGGAGCAAAAACAATGAGAGGCATTTATACACCCGTAACGGATATCCGTCGTAAGGTGTTCACTGAGGTTGCCCGCATGGCCTATGAGGTCAACGAGCTTTCCGATTACGAGAAGCTGATGCGTGAGCTGCCCTTCAAAATTATTCCCGGTGAGGAAAAGTCCCTGCGCAGCAGCATCTTTCTGGAGAGAGCAATTATCTCTGAGCGCGTCCGTCTGGCCATGGGCATGTCCCTGCGCCCGCTGGACGAGAGCGTACCCGCCAGCGAGGGTCTGGAGCACAGTGTCATCGCCGACAAGTACTACGAGCCGCCGCTGATCAATGTTATCAAGTTTGCCTGCAACGCCTGCCCGGAAAAGATCATCAAGGTCACGGCTATGTGTCAGGGCTGCCTTGCCCACCCCTGCCAGGAGGTCTGCCCGAAGCATGCCATCAGCTTCCGCAACGGCAAGAGCCACATCGACCAGAGCCTCTGCGTCAAGTGTGGCCGCTGCGTCAACAGCTGCCCCTACAGCGCCATTGTCAAGACCGAGCGTCCCTGCGCTGCAGCCTGCGGCATGGGTGCCATCCATTCCGATGCACACGGCCGTGCCGAGATCGACTACGATAAGTGCGTTTCCTGCGGCATGTGCCTTGTCAACTGCCCGTTCGGCGCCATCGTTGACAAGGGCCAGATTTTCCAGCTGATCCAGTCCATCAAGCGCGGCGATGAGGTCGTTGCCATCGTTGCCCCCGCTTTCATCAACCAGTTCCCCGGCATGACCCCCTCCAAGCTGAAGGAAGCCATGCGTCAGCTGGGCTTTACCGATGTGGCCGAGGTTGCCATCGGTGCTGACCTTTGCACCATCGACGAGGCCAAGGACTTTATGGAAGAGGTTCCCTCCAAGATCCCGTTCATGGGTACCTCCTGCTGCCCGGCTTGGAGCGTTATGGCCAAGAAGCTCTTCCCCGAGCAGGCCGAGTGCATCAGCATGGCCATGACCCCCATGGTTCTGACCGCTCGTCTCATCAAGAAGGAGAAGCCCAACGCCCGCATCTGCTTCGTCGGCCCCTGCGCCGCCAAGAAGCTGGAGGCCAGCCGCCGCTCCGTCCGCAGTGAGGTTGACTTCGTTCTGACCTTTGAGGAGCTGATGGGCCTGTTTGAGGCCAAGTCCGTTGACTTTACCTCCCTGCCTGACAACCCGGCAGACGCCTTCAACAGTGCCAGTGCCGATGCCCGCGGCTTTGCTGCCTCCGGCGGTGTTGCACAGGCCGTTGTGAACGCCATTAAGAAGATGGACCCCGACCGTGAGGTCAAGGTCATGAGCGCACAGGGTCTGGCCGACTGCAGAAAGATGATGATGATGGCCAAGGCCGGCAAGTACAATGGTTACCTGCTGGAGGGTATGGCCTGCCCCGGCGGCTGCATTGCCGGTGCCGGTACGCTGGCTGACCCCGCCAAGAGCGTTGCCATGCTGAACAAGTACAAGAACGAGGCCAGCATGAAGGTTGCCACCGAGACCCCGTATCAGGATTCTCTCGACCTGCTGCACTACTAATTTATAAATAGCAAACGCCCTGTGGAGTGATTCGCTCCACGGGGCGTTTTGTTTTGCAAAAAATTATTTATGGTATTTCATTCCCGCATTGATCGTGCAGGCGCGGTAGAGCTGTTCCGTCAAGACAAGGCGGGCAAGCTGGTGAGGCAGCGTGATGCGCCCCAGACTGATGCGTGCCTGCGCCGCGCGCTTAACACTGTCGTCCAGCCCGTGGGAGGAGCCGATTACAAAGGCCATATCCCCTGCACCGCTCATGGCGCGGTCGGCGATCATAGCGGCCAGATCCTCACTCGACACCTGTTTGCCCTCCACACAGAGTGCGACAAGATACGCGCCCTTGCGCACCGATGCGAGGATGGCCTCGCCCTCCTTCTGCAGAGCCTTGGCAATCTGCTTATCACTGGCATTTTTGTCCGCGATCTGTACCTCCGGCAATTCCACGATGCGGAAGCTGCAGAAGCCGCCCAATCGTTTCTGGTACTCGGCTACACCCGCTGCAAAGTAGGCGGCGTTCATCTTGCCGATGCAGATCAAATCAATATTTTGCATGGCAGCCCCCTTAAAACTCGATGTACGGGCTTACCTCGTTGCGGGACTGCGTCTGGATCAGTACATCCCGTCCCGGCTGTATGCCCGCTGCAAGCAGCACATTGTACACGGTGGTCATCACCAGCTCAGGTGAATTATTCGTCTGGCTCAGGTGGCACAACGCGAATTTTTTACAGCCGTCCTGAATGAGGTCCAGAATTTCCGCTGCGCAGGCCTTGTTGTCAAGGTGGCCGCGGTCACTGGCGATGCGCACCTTCAGATAATAGGGGTACGGCCCGCCGTGCAGGCTGAAGGCATCATAGTTTGCCTCAAGCGCCACAAGGTCACAGCCCATCAGCCTGTCCTGCACCACCGGTGTCAGGTAGCCGAGGTCCGTTGCCAGCGCCATGACATGGCCGTCCGCCGTGCGGATGCGGTAACCGCAGCAGGGCACATCATGGCTAGTGGGAAAGCTTGTCACCGTGAAATCACCGATTTCCAGCGTCTGGCCGTCCACGGGAACGGCGTCCACTGCCGGCGGGATTGTACCGCGTGAGGCAAGCGTGTCCAGCGTGTCGGCGCAGCCGTACAGCGGGATAGGGTGCTTTTTCAGAAAGGTATCGAGGCCGGAGACATGGTCAGAATGCTCATGGGTGATCAGGATGCCCACACAGTCACTGACAGCCAGACCAAGGGATTTCAAGGCTGTAAGGGTCGTGCGGCAGCTTTTGCCCATATCAATAAGCAGATATTGCTGCCCGCAGCGGACAAGCCCGCAGTTTCCGGAGGAGCCTGAATACAGGGTGGTGAAATATGCCATTTATTCTTCCTAACGCTTTCCATAAAAATTGGGCCGCCAGAAAGCGGCCCAAAGTGCTTTTACATTGCCCGGCTCACAGCGTTGGCCGGAATCTCGACGCGGCGGATGTCCGCCCCCAGTGCCTGCAGCTTCTCTACGATGTTCTCGTAGCCGCGCTCGATGTGAATCGTTTCGTCGACCTCGCTGACACCGTTGGCGGCAAGGGCGGCCATAACCATGGCAGCACCGGCCCGCAAATCGGTTGCGCGCAGCGGCGCGGGGTGCAGCTCACGCACACCCTCAATGACGGCCACCTGACCGTCCACCTGAATGTTAGCCCCCATGTGGACCAGTTCATCCACATAGCGGAAGCGGTTCTCCCAGATGCCCTCCGTCACGATGGAGGTACCCTTTGCCAGCGTCAGCAGCGCCGTCATAAGAGGCTGCATATCCGTTGGGAAACCGGGATGCGGCATCGTCTTGAGCTTGAGCGGCTTCAACTCACCGCTGCGGGTGATGCGCAGTGCATCATCAAATTCTTCGATCTCACAGCCTGCAGCCCGCAGCTTGGCCGTAATAGGCTCCATGTGCTTGGGGATGACATTGTGCAGCATGATGTCACCCTTTGTGATAGCGGCGGCCACCATATAGCTGCCTGCCTCGATCTGGTCAGGAATGATGGAATAGTTGCAGCCATGCATCTGTTTGACGCCGTGGACCTTAATGACATCGGTACCGGCGCCGTGTACATCAGCACCCATCATGTTCAGGAAGTTGGCAAGATCCACGATATGCGGCTCACGCGCAACATTTTCAAGGACGGTCGTACCCTCGGCCAGCACGGCAGCCAGCATGGCATTCATCGTGGCACCAACAGACACCGTGTCAAAAAAGACATGTGCGCCTGTCAGATGCTCAGCCTTGACATGAATCTGGCCGTACTCAACGGAATCCTCTGCCCCGAAGGCGGTAAAGGCCTTGAGATGCTGGTCAATGGGGCGCGGGCCCAGATTGCAGCCGCCCGGCATGGCGACCTGGCCGGAGCCGAAGCGCCCGAGCAGCGCGCCCAAAAAATAGTAGCTGGCGCGCATCTGGCGGGACAACTCGTTCGATACCTCGGTACATTCCAGATGGGTCGTATCGATCTCATAGGTACTGCGGCTGACCATGCGGATATTGGCACCCAGCTCGCTTAAAATCTGCAGGGATGCCATCACATCGCTGATGCAGGGCAGATTTTCAATCAGGCATTTTCCGCCTGCCAAAATCGTGGCGGGCAGTATTGCAACCGCGGCGTTCTTTGCGCCGCCAATGTTGACATCGCCAACCAGCGGCTTCCCTCCGCGAATAACATATTTCTCCAAGTGTAGCTCTCCTTTGTGCGGCGGTCTGTCCGACCCTCATTGCAGGGCAAACCTATAGTACACACTTTCCTAGATTATACAACATTTTGCGATGGTTGAAAAGTCCTGTTCTATATATTTGCAATAAATTTGTAAAATCGTACAAGTTGCAGGCCCGGCGGTGAAAGCTTTTTACAGAATCACATACCCGGGAACAGGGTGTAAGCACTGAACAAAACACCGTTACGGAGCATCTCAAAGTGGCAGTGGTTACCGGTGGAGTTGCCGGTAGAGCCGACATAGCCGATGGTCTGACCCTGCGTGACAGCCTGCCCCTGGCTGACCGCTGTGGCGGACATGTGGGCGTAGAGCGTCTTGTAACCGTTGCCATGGTCAATTTCGACATAGTTGCCGTAGGAGTAATGCCAGCCGGAAGCAACGACTGTGCCGGAGTCGGAGGCAATGATCGTGGTGCCGTAGGCGGCGCAGATGTCCGCGCCGCGGTGTCCGCCCGGAAGGCTTGCCCAGCGGCTGACATACTTGTAGCCCGGCACCGGCCAGATGAAGGAGCCGGAGCCGATTTTGGCAACCATGCCGCTCTTCAGTTTTGTGCCGGTCACGGTGATTTTCGGTGTGGCGGCCTGCAGCACATTGTAGGCCACGGCCTGACGGTCCGTTACGGTCCCGTCGATCATCGTGGTCTCATAGGTGATCTCCTCCGAGCCGTCAACACCCTCCTGCAGCGTCACAACCTTGCCAAAGTCGTACTGGTCAGACTCAGAATTCTGGGTGTCATAGGGGATCGGAACCGTTTCTGTATCACGGCGCACAACCTTGACCTTGATCAGCTCCGCCGAGGAGGCACCGGTCAGCAGAACCGTGCCCTCCGGAATCTCCTGATCCAGCGTCAGCAGCTCCGGGTTCATCTGCGCCAGAGAGTCGAAGGAAACACCGGTCGTATAGACGACGCTCTGCACCGTATCCCCCTCCACTGCCGTGTAGGTGTGGATGCCGCCGCCCTCCGTCAGGGCGCTGATAACATCGGCATAGGAGCTGATGGATTTCTGCAGGTAAACGCCGTCCACAAGGCGGATGTTGTGCGCAAAGGCGGTGTAGACATTGCTGTCCATCGAATCCTCAAACGGCGCCTTGACATTTTCAAGATAGGTGCGCAGGTGGTCACCCTCGGTCGTGACATAGAGCAGCTGATCATCCACATAGACAGCCGTGCCGTTGATGATCTCATCACTGGCGGTGCGCAGGATGGCGTTTGCGATCTCGCTCTCGGTCATTGTCTGACCGCCGATGGCCAGCGTATAGGTCGGGTAAACATCCCAGTTCATATCCGCCGCATCGGAGCCGGCGGCCTGCAGCAAACGCTTGGCCGTATTGATACGGGACTGCACATCCTCGCGGGCGTTTTCAAACACCTGCTCGCTCTCCACGGCACCGACATGCTCGCCGTTCACCTGAACATTCAGCACAAAATGCAGGCCCAGACCGCCGCGCACAACGACCACAAGCGCAGCCGCTGCCACAGCAGGCAGTATGTAGGTGACAGCGTTCCACAGAAGGACTGAATATTTCCGGATACCGCTGGCCAGATACCGCGCCTTGGCTGCGCGTACCTCCCCGGCACCGCTGTCCTCCAACTGGGCGGGCAGCTCACGGATATGGCGGATGCCCGATGCAATGCGCACAAAGGGTCCGGTCAGATCCTCGATCAGGGTGATCAGGCCGATCAGGATCGGGCGCAATAGGATCAGAAGCAGATTCAGCACGGTATCCGTGATACCGTGCATTACAGTACTCACCTTACGGCGGACGCACACACCGACATACTCGACCCAGAAGCCGACCATGTACAGCATGTCGCCGATTGCATTCCGGCGGTTGAGCTCCTTCATATATTGGGAGGCTCTGCGGCGGTTTTCACTGCGCTTTTTCTCCTGATTGGTATGCGCAAAACGCTCGGCCGGCTGATCTGCCGTCTCGATGCGGTTTTCTTTTTCAGTTTGCGTGGGATTCAAAATACGGAAGCTCCTTTCCGTGTGAAGCGGTTTTGCAGCCCTCACTCACAGGGCAGCTGCGTCAGGGTCCAACCCTGCAGCAGGTTTTCAGCTTCGGCCAGTGCGGTCATATCGGCGGGCAGCGCGCTCTCGACCCGGACACTTTCTGCTGTCAGCGGGTGTGCAAAGCAGATGATTCCGCAGTGCAGCGCATGGCGGGCAATCAGCTTATCTGAGCCGCCGTAGAGCGAATCGCCTGCCAGCGGGTGGCCGATGTGGGCCATGTGTACCCGGATCTGGTGGGTGCGGCCGGTGCGCGGTATGCAGGCGGCCAGACTGTGGCCGTGCCCTGCAGCCAGAACCGTGTATTCGGTCAGGCTGTACTTGCCGTCCGCGCGCACGCAGCGGCCGATGATCGAATCGCCGCGCCGCGCAATGGGAGCCTCAATACGGCCCGGGCCGAGCGGCATCGCGCCCTCCACGATTGCAAGGTAGCATTTACGGGCGCTGCCTGCCAGCAGCGGGGCGGCGAAAGCGTTCTGCGCGCAGAGCACCAGTCCGCTCGTGTTTTTATCAATGCGGTTGACAGGACGGAAAATACCGTCCTTCCCCTGCTGATGCAGCCGGTACAACCAGCCGTTGGCCAGCGTGCCGTCCGGGTAATTCAGTGTGGGGTGTACGGCGATGCCCGCCGGCTTGTCCAGCACGGCAGCAAACGCATCCTCATAGGCAACGGAAAACGGCACAGGCTGCGGTACAACGCTTGTCTCCCGCTCGGGCGGGAGCGCAAAGCGGATACACTGGCCGGTATGCACCGGCTCGTTCGTGCGGATGGCGCGGTCATCGGCAAAAAAGCCGTCCCCGTCATATTTGACGGATTTGATCAGCCCGGCCGTGACCCCCTGCATCCGCAGAAAGAGCCCCAGTCGGCAGCCATCGTTTTCCGGCGGCACGGTATAGCGCAAAACGGTCACAGTGCCGCCCTCCTTAAAGCCTACTTGCGGGTATTATACCACAAAACCGCACAGTATGCAAATCCCAATGTATGGAATGGTGCGCGCAAAAAATCGGCACAGCAAAAAACAGCCCTCCCGCAGGAGAGCTGTCCGTGTTATTTTTGTGATTGCTTAAGTTCTGCTGCCCGCTCCAGCACCGGCTTGAGGTATTGCCCGGTAAAGGAGTCGGGGTTTTGCGCGACCTCCTCCGGGGTTCCGGTGGCCACGATGGTGCCGCCGCCGCTGCCTCCCTCCGGGCCGAGGTCAATGATATAATCCGCACGCTTGATAACATCAAGATTATGCTCGATCACGATGACAGTGTTGCCTGCCTCGACCAGCTTATCCAGCACCTTGACAAGGCGATGAACATCCGCCACATGCAGACCGGTGGTGGGCTCGTCCAGAATATAGACGGTCTGGCCGGTATCACGGCGGGCCAGCTCATTGGCAAGCTTGACGCGCTGGGCTTCGCCACCTGATAGCGTTGTGGCTGCCTGCCCGAGCTGAATATAGCCCAGACCGACCTCCTGCAGCGTCTGCAGCTTGCGTGCAATCTTCGGAATATTGGCGAAGAATACGCAGGCCTCCTCCACCGTCATGTCCAGCACATCGGAGATATTTTTATCCTTGTACTTGACCTCAAGTGTTTCGCGGTTGTAGCGCTTGCCCTTGCAGACATCGCAGGGCACATAAATATCGGGCAGAAAGTGCATCTCGATGGTCAGGATGCCGCCGCCCTCGCAGGCCTCGCAACGGCCGCCCTTGACATTGAAGCTGAACCGTCCCGGTCCATAGCCGCGCATCTTGGCGTCCTGCGTATTGGCAAACAGGCTGCGGATGTCCCCAAACACGCCGGTATAGGTGGCCGGGTTGGAGCGCGGGGTGCGCCCGATGGGCGACTGGTCAATGCCGATGACCTTATCGACCCACTCCATGCCCTGAACCTCCTCGCATTGGCCGGGGCGGCTGCGTGCACCATTGAGCGAGGCGGCCAGCGTTTTATACAGGATCTCATTGACAAGGGTGGACTTGCCGGAGCCGGACACACCCGTAACGCAGACCATCTTGCCCAGCGGGAAATCCACCGTGATGCCCTGCAGGTTATTCTCGTGTGCCTTGACGATGCGCAGGAATTTCCCGTTGCCGGGGCGCCGCGCTTCGGGTACCTCGACATATTTGCGGCCCGAGAGGTACGCACCGGTGATGCTGCGCTTGGCTTTGCAGATATCCGCCACACTGCCGGCAGCAACGATCTCACCGCCGTGGACACCGGCACCGGGGCCGACATCCACGATATAATCTGCCTGCCGCATCGTATCCTCGTCATGCTCCACCACGATCAGGGTGTTGCCAAGGTCGCGCAGACGCTTCATCGTGGCAATCAGCTTATCATTGTCACGCTGGTGCAGACCGATGCTAGGCTCATCCAGCACATACAGCACACCGGTCAGGGCGCTGCCGATCTGTGTTGCCAGACGGATGCGCTGGCTCTCACCGCCGGACAGCGAGGCTGCACCGCGGGAGAGCGTCAGGTAGCCAAGACCCACACTTTTCAGAAAACCAAGCCGCTCCTTCACCTCTTTAAAGATCGGCGCGCCGATCATCTCATCGCGGGCGCTGACCTTGGCCGTGCTGATAAACTCCAGCTCCTCGTTGACGCTTTTCTCGCAGAAGTCGGAGATATTGATGCCGCCCACCGTGACAGCAAGGCTGGTCGGCTTCAGGCGGCGGCCGTGGCAGGCCGGGCAAACCTCGCTGGACATGACGAGGGCGATTTCTTCCTTGACCCATTCGCTGCTTGTCTCGCGGAAGCGGCGCTCAAGGTTGGGGACGATGCCCTCAAACTGGTTGTAGTAGGTGCCGGAGCCGAACATGCTCTCGCGCTGCATCTCGATGCGCTCCTCACCGGTGCCGTACAGCAGGGCATGCAGGGCCTCCTTGCTGAAATCCTTGATGGGGGTGTCGAGCGTAAAGCCATACCGCTTGCCCAATGCGTTGTAGGTCATCTCGGAAATCGAGCCCTCGGCATAATACCAGCCGCTGGCCTTGATGGCGCTCTCACGGATGGACTTGCGTTTGTCGGGAATGACGCGGGCGGGGTCCACCTTCATAAAGGTGCCGAGGCCGGTGCATTTCTCGCAGGCACCGAAGGGGTTATTGAAGCTGAACATCCGGGGGGTCAGCTCCTCGACCGAGACACCATGCTCAGGGCAGGCATAGCTCTGGCTGAACATCATCGGTTCGCCGCCGATGACATCAATAACGACCAGCCCGTTGGCCTGCGCCAGCGCGGTCTCAATGGAATCTGCCAGACGACCGCGGACCGTATCATTGATAACAAGGCGGTCTACCACGATTTCGACCGTGTGCTTGATGTTCTTCTCGAGGTTGATTTCCTCGCTCAGGTCATACATATTGCCGTCGATCCGCACGCGGGCAAAGCCGGCGCGGCGGGCCGCATCCAGCTCCTTAGCCTGCGTGCCTTTGCGGGCACGCACGACCGGTGCCAGCACCTGAAAGCGGGTGCGCTCCGGCAACTTCAGCACCTCGTCCACCATCTCGTCCACCGTCTGCTGTGTGATCTCGCGTCCGCAGATCGGGCAATGCGGCACACCGATGCGGGCATACATCAGGCGCAGGTAGTCATAGATCTCGGTCACCGTGCCCACAGTAGAGCGCGGGTTGTGGCTTGTGGTCTTTTGGTCGATCGAGATAGCCGGGGAAAGGCCGGTGATCTCATCCACATCCGGCTTTTCCATCTGCCCCAGAAACTGGCGGGCGTAGCTGGAAAGGCTCTCCATATAGCGGCGCTGACCATCCGCAAAGATCGTGTCAAAGGCAAGGCTCGACTTGCCGGAGCCGGACAGACCAGTCATGACGATCAGCTTGTCACGCGGCAGCGTCAGGTCAACATTTTTCAGGTTATGCTCCCGCGCGCCCTTGATGACAATGCGGTTGTTCGGGTCGATCTTGATTTTTGAATTGCGTTTTGCAGGCGTTTTTTCGGGTACGGTACTCAATTTACTTTTTCCTCCTGCCCTTTCGTGTTTTGGCAGCGGCTCTGCGCTCACTGGTGTCAGCCGCAGTGGGGTCCTCGCCCCGTTCCAGACGCTGGATCTCATCGCGCAGCTGGGCGGCCAGCTCGAACTGCAGCAGGCGGGCGGCCTCCTTCATCTCTTTAGTCAGCCGCTCAATAGTCTGCTGCCGCTCGGCGCGGCTCATGCGGTGCTGGCGCATCCGCTTGTTTTCCTCGCTCATGCTGATTTCCAGCCCGCCGCCGATGGCCTTGACGATGGTTTTCGGCGTGATGCCGTGTTCTTTGTTGTATGCGTCCTGAATCGCGCGGCGGCGCTCGGTCTCGGTGATAGCACGCTCCATGCTGGGTGTCACTTCATCGGCGTACATCAGCACCACGCCGTTTGCGTTGCGGGCCGCGCGGCCGATAGTCTGGATCAGGCTCGTCTCGCTGCGCAGGAAGCCCTCCTTGTCGGCATCAAGGATCGCAATCAGCGAAACCTCCGGCAGGTCAAGACCCTCTCGCAGCAGGTTGATGCCTACGATCACATCAATGGCACCGACGCGCAGATCCTTGATGATCTCCATTCGCTCAAAGGTATCCACCTCATGGTGCATATATTTGGTTTTGACACCGTGCTCCTCCAGATAATCGGTCAGATCCTCGGCCATCTTGACGGTCAGCGTTGTGACCAGAGCGCGCTCACCGCGCTCAATGCGGGTGCGTATCTCACCCAGCAGATCCTCGATCTGGCCATCGACCGGGCGCACCACGATGACCGGGTCGAGCAGGCCGGTAGGACGGATGACCTGCTCTGCCACACGGCTGGAATGCTGGCGCTCGTATTCGCCCGGCGTAGCAGAGACAAATATCTTTTGATGAATCTTCGCCTCAAACTCCTCAAATTTCAGCGGTCGGTTGTCGAAGGCAGACGGCAGACGGAAGCCGTACTCCACCAGTGTCTTTTTGCGGCTGTAGTCACCGCCGAACATACCGCGCACCTGAGGCAGCATGACATGGCTCTCATCGACCATCAAGAGAAAATCATCCGGGAAATAATCCAGCAGCGTTGTCGGGGTCGAGCCCGGCGCACGGCCGGACAGCACGGCAGAGTAGTTCTCGATACCCTTGCACATGCCCACCTCCTGCAGCATCTCCATATCATAGTTGGTGCGCTGCTGGATGCGCTGGGCCTCCAGCAGCTTACCCTCCTCGGTGAATTTTTGGACCTGCTGCTCCATCTCTGTGCGGATCTTTTTCAATCCCTCCTGCATCTTCTCAGGCCCGACAATGTAGTGGCTGGCCGGGAAGATTGCCACATGGCGCACCGCATTTTTATGCTCGCCCGTCAGCGGGTCAAATTCAATGATGCGGTCGATCTCGTCACCGAAAAATTCCACCCGGATTGCAAATTCATCGTTGTATGCCAGATGAATGTCCACCGTATCCCCTTTTACGCGGAATTTGTTGCGGATGAAGTTCATATCGTTGCGCTCATACTGCAGCTTGACCAGTCGGCTGCAAAGCACATCACGCTCCATCTGCATACCGGGGCGCAGGCTGATGACCATGCTGCGGTAGTCAATGGGGTCACCCAGCGAGTAGATGCAGGATACCGATGCCACAATGATGACATTGCGCCGCTCCGACAGCGCTGCCGTAGCCGAATGGCGCAAGCGGTCGATCTCGTCATTGATGGCACTGTCCTTCTCTATATAGGTGTCGGTGGAAGGGATATAAGCCTCAGGCTGGTAGTAGTCATAGTAGGAGACAAAATACTCCACCGCATCGTCCGGGAAAAAGCTGCGCATCTCGGTACAGATCTGGCTTGCCAGCGTTTTGTTTGGCTCCAGAATCAGTGTGGGGCGGTTGCACCGTGCGATGATGTTCGCCATTGTGAAGGTCTTGCCTGAGCCTGTGACACCCAGCAGGGTCTGGGCGCTGTCGCCCTCCTCAATTCCCTGCACCAAAGCCTCGATTGCCCGAGGCTGATCACCGGTCGGCCGGAACGGTGCCTGTAAATGAAACTGCTGCTCTTCCATAGCGCATCCTTTCGCGTACAACAATTAGTTGTATATTGATTATAGCACGGCACCTTTACCCTGTAAAGCCCCTTGTCCATATTTTGTACGCAGGGGGCCTGAAAATGCGCCCTGCCGGTTTGGGCGGCAGGGCGCGGGGCAGGTAATATGCTTTGATGAAAAGGGCATTATCGGCTTGCGGCTTGCACAACGCCGCCGTCCGCACGGTATTCCGGCAGGCTGCCCCGCATGAGCATCGAGCAGGCATCCTCCCCCGCCACAATAATATGGTCTATGATCGTAAAGCCAAGCTGGCCTGTGACCTCCATGATGCGGTAGGTCGTCAGGCGGTCGGCCTCCGATGGCAGCGCCAGCCCGGAGGGATGATTATGGGCCAGAATCCCGCAGGTCTAGTTGGTGCGCGCCACGGCCCGCAGCAGCTTGCGGGTGTCAACCGTAACGCGGTTTGGCACCCCCTCGGCAATGCGCAGGTCCTGCATGGGGCGGCAGGCATCGTCCAGCAGGATCAGATAGAGCTGTTCATTCTGGATGCCGCGGAACAGCGGCTTGACATATGCAATGGCCGACTCCGCCTTGCGCAGCGACTGGCGGGTGACGCGCTTTTTCAAGGTATAATAGCGGCTGTACGCCATGACGGTCGAAATCAGATGGGCGCTTTTAGGGCCGATGCCCTCTACCTGCGCCAGCTCCTCCGGCTCAGCCTCCATAACCTTGCAGAAATCACCGAAATGCTCGATCAGGCGGTGCGCCAGCTCATTGGTATCCATGCGCGGGATGGAAAGGTACAGCAGATATTCCAGCGCTTCATGCTCTGCCAGACTTTCCAAACCATCACGCTCAACGCGGGCCTGCATCCGCGCACGGTGGTTTTCGTGAAGGTTGCTCGCTGCCATTTTTTCTCATCCCCTGTCTTTACCTTTTACTGATTTTATTATATACTCTATAAAGGCGTTTGCCAACTATTTTATCAAGTGGAATCCCGGATAATTCTAAGGCAATACCCCCGCGCGGAATTGTGCGGGCTGTTTAACGATCATAGTGAGGATACGATGAAAAGTTTTACCGCAGGACCGAATGAAAACGGCGTTCGTCTGAGCCGTTTTGTTGAGGGTGTAACCAAGGACATGCCCCGCAGCATGATGTACAAGGCGTTCCGCAACAAGCGCATCAAGGTCAACGGCAAGCGTGCCGAGCCTGACACCCGGCTGCAGACCGGTGACCTGATCGAGATGTATGTCAATGATGAGTTTTTCCCAGCGGGCGGCCCTGCAGTAAAAGCGGCCAAGACGCCCAGAAAGCAGCCCCCTGTCACGGTCGTGTATGAGGATGACAACTTTGCCGTGCTGTACAAGCCTGCCCACCTGCTCTGCCACAGCGACCGTACCGGTGACCCCAATCTTGTTGATGCCTTTGCAGCGTATCTGGAGAGCAAGGGTGAATATGACCCCCGCGCCGAAAAGCGGTTTGCGCCGGCGCTCTGCAACCGCCTCGACCGTGGCACCGAGGGGCTGGTGCTGGCAGCCAAAAGCTATACCGCGCTGCGGGATCTGAACGCCATCATCCGCGATGATATGATGCGCAAGGAATATCTTACCATCACGGTGGGCGCGCCGCCGCAGGGCCGCTTTGTAGCGTGGCTGCAGCACAGTGAAAAAGGCAACAAGGTGCGCATCCATGCGCGGGAGAGCGAGGGCTATAAGCAGATCATCACGGAGGTTACGGTAATTCGTCAGGCGGGTCCCTTTGCGCTCTGCCGTATCGGGTTGATTACGGGACGCACCCACCAGATCCGTGCGCATCTCGCGTATCTGGGCCACCCTGTGCTTGGCGATATCAAGTACGGCAACCGCAAGATGAACGAGCGCACCGGGCTTAAAACACAGGCGCTCTGTGCCCAGCGGCTCACCTTTGGGCGCATTCCGGAGGAGAACACACTGCACTACCTCTCCGGAAAGGTCATCAAGCTGAATGACCCTGAGATTGTCAACACCTTTGACCGCCTGACGGCGGAACGGTAATGCGCCGCGCCATCATCTTTTAAAAAAAATGTCGGGCCGTCCCCGCTTCAGGGAGACGGCCCGGCAGCTTTTTATGCCAGAACGAAATGGTATACCAGAGAAAGCGCTACGATCAGTGCACAGGCGATGGCCGTGATGGGCGGTGCCAGACGAATGATGCGCTCTGCCATGACATCGTCCTCGCTGGTCTCGTCGTCATCGGCGTAGCGGCCGCGCTTCTTGGACTTTTTGCGGTCATCGTAATCGTCATCATCGTCATAATCCAGATCATCGGAATCGAACATCTGGGTGCCCTCATCATCGTCGTCCTCATCGTCAAACAGGCGGCCCTTGGGGGCATAACGGCGCACACGCTCAGCCTCCTCGTCCTCATCGTCCTCGGTCTGCGGCTCAAAGGCAGCGGTAGCCTGCTCAGGCTCATAGGCCTGCTGCGGCGGGATCTCCTGCTGGCCGGTGATGGCGGCCTGCACAGCGGCTGCCGTGGCACGCGGATCGCTGGCGGCCGGGGTCGGCTGCACCTGAGGCTGGGGTGCTACACTGCTGGCAACAGAATTTACCTCCTGCTGCTGGCGCTCCACCGCCTGACGAGCCTCCTCCAGAATGGAGGTCAGCGTAGCCTTGATGGAGGCGCGGTCACCGCCGCACTCAGAGCAGACGGTGGTGTTTTCCTCATTGGGATGGAACGCGCCGCAGGAGCAGAACCAGCCGTACTCGTTATCCTGGGGTACGCAGGTCAACTGAGCATTGCCGGTGCGCTGCTGCAGCGTCTTGGCAATGGAGCCGGGCAGCACACGGGGCAAATTGAGACGCACACGCTTATAGCTGCGCAGATCAACACCGCGGCCGTTCAGGAAGGCGCGATCCTGCTCGACCTCAACGCTGGAAACCGGCGTATCGCTGACATAAACGGCATCATCACTGCCGAACACAGCGCCGGGCTGGGCGTTGAGCTGCTCATAGTAGAAGTCATCCTCACACAGGACCTGACCTGCGGCATCCTTGCATTTGAAGTGGACAACCAGACCGGTCAGCGGCTCAGTGCCGACATTCTTAAAGGTCAGGCAGACTGCGACCTCACCGGTCATATCGCCTTTCAGCAGTTCGACACGCACGAACTGCACCGGGCTGCCAGCCGTGTAATAGTTTGCGCGGGACTGCGCCATCAGGGTAAAATTCTGATCCATAGTTTACACCTACTCTTTACTCTTGCGTGTCGGGCTGGGCATTGTCCGGCTCGGCAGGCTGCGGGGTTGCGGGTTGTTCGGCAGGCTGCACAGGTGCTGCATTTTCCGGCGCAGGTGCTTCGGGCTTGGCGGTCTCACCGCTGGCGATGTCATAGGGCGGCAGGGTCCCGCCCTCCATCAACGTCTTGAACTCCTCGCCGCTGATCTTCTCACGCTCCATCAGGACGCCTGCGACCTTGTGCAGCTCGTCCATGTGCTCGGTCAGGGTGCGGCGGGCCGTCTCATAGGCCTCATCGACAATATCGCGGATCTCGTTGTCGATTTCGGAGGCGATGGCCTCGGAATAGCCCTTTCCCTGACCGAAATCACGGCCCAGGAAGGTCTCGCCGGGATCGCTGCCGTAGACAACAGGGCCCATCCGCTCAGAAAAGCCGTACCGCGTGACCATTGCGCGGGCCGTATCGGTGGCGCGCTGCAGATCGCTGGATGCGCCGGTGGAAATATCCTCCAGCACAAGCTGCTCTGCCACGCGGCCGCCCAGCAGCGTCACGATATTTTCAAACATTGCGGTCTTGGTGATATAGCTGGGGTCCTTTTCCGGCAGGTACATCGTATAGCCGCCCGCACCACCGCGGGAGATAATGCTGATCTGGTGTACCGGGTCATGGTGCTTGCTGAAATAGCCCGTGATGGCGTGGCCTGTCTCATGGTAGGCAGTCAGGCGGCGCTCCTCATCGGTGACAACATGGCTCTTTTTCTCAGGGCCCATCATGACCTTGACCGAGGCTTCCTCGATTTCCTTTTCGGTGATGGCCTTCTTGCCCTGACGGGCGGCCAGCAGCGCAGCCTCGTTGACAAGGTTTTCCAGATCAGCGCCGGAGAAGCCGGCGGTGGAGCGGGCAATCGTCTTGAGGCTCACATCGGGGCCGAGGGGTTTGTTCTTGGTATGGACGCGGAGAATCTCCTCACGGCCCTTCACATCGGGCAGGCCGACATAGACCTGACGGTCAAAACGGCCGGGACGCAGCAGCGCCTTATCCAAAATATCCGCGCGGTTGGTGGCGGCCATTACGATGACACCATCGTTGGCATCAAAGCCGTCCATCTCAACCAGCAGCTGGTTCAGGGTCTGCTCGCGCTCATCGTGGCCGCCGCCGAGGCCTGCACCACGCTGACGGCCCACTGCATCGATCTCATCAATAAAGATGATGGAGGGCATCGTCTTTTTTGCCTTTTCAAAAAGGTCGCGCACACGGGAGGCACCGACGCCGACATACATTTCCACGAAGTCGGAGCCGGAGATCGCGTAGAACGGCACACCAGCCTCGCCGGCGCAGGCGCGCGCAAGCAGAGTTTTACCGGTACCCGGAGGGCCCACCAGCAATACGCCGTGGGGGATGCGGGCACCCAGAGAGTTGAACTTTCCGGGAGCCTTCAGAAACTCAACGACCTCCTGCAGCTCGGCCTTTTCCTCGTCAGCACCGGCGACATCGGCAAAGGTTGCCTTGCGCTGGTTTTCCTGCTGATCCTTGACCTTGGCGCGGCCTACATTCATGATGCCGCCGCCTGCACCGCCGCGGTACATCGACATAAACAGCATACCGATGCTGCCGATCATCGCCACATAGAAGATGATCTCCAGCCATGGCACGCTGGTCTTGGCGGCCACATAGTCAAACACCATAGGGGCATCCGGATTTGCAGCGTTGTATTCGTCCACAAAGTCAGAGATCTTTCCGGTGTTGAAGTCACCGCCGTAGGGCAGCTTGTAGGTCATATACACCGTGCCGCCGTTGGCGGGGAGTGTATCATTGTCCGTGCTGCCCATGCTCAGCAGACCGCCGCTGGGCATGGTGGTCGCCGCGTTGGACTCCGGCAGGGCGGCCTTGCCCTCCTTGAGCCACATTTCGAGACTGCCGGTGCCCAGATCCAGACGGAACGAGGTCACCTGCTGGTTTTCAAAGTAATAATAGATTTCGGAGTAGGTCGTGTCTTTATTGCCGGACGCTGCCAAAAGGGGCGAAAGGCTGACGAAGAACAGGACCAACACCATCAGGACGGCCACCACAAGGATGCCGCTGAATTTCGGTTGTTTGTGCTGCAAGAAATCAACTCCTATCCGGTGTAGCCACCGGGCATTTTGGTTTTATGGCTCAGCCGGAATATACCTCCGGCTTGAGTACGCCTACATAGGGCAGGTTGCGGTATTTTTCATCGTAGTCAAGACCATAGCCGACCACAAATTCATCCGGGACCTCAAAGCCGCAGTAATCCGGCTCGATGTCCGCCATGCGGCGGCTGGGCTTGCTGAGGATGGTGCAGATCCTGACGCTGTTGGGATTGCGCATTTTCAGCACCGGGACCAGCTTGGACAGCGTGATGCCGGTGTCAAGAATATCCTCAACGATCAGCAGATCCTTGCCGGTCAGGTCAGCATCAAGATCCTTGATGATCTTGACAAGGCCGGTCGAGGATGTGTTGGCGCCGCCGTAGCTGGAAACGACCATAAAATCAATGGCGCAGGGCATCTTGACTGCACGCATCAGGTCCGCCATAAAGACAACGGAACCTTTCAGGATGGAAACCATCAGCAGATCCTTTCCCTCATAATCGCGGGTGATCTGCTCGCCCAGTGCAGTGACTCTGGCTTTCAGTTCTTCTTCCGGCACAAGGATGTGGTCAATATCGTTGTCCATGTTGTGCATAGGATTATGCCTCCCCTGTTTTCTCTGTCCGCACCGTCAGTACCTCATGGGTGTACTCATCGGGGGCGCATCCCTCGGCAAAGCCGCAGCCCCACAGCCATAGTACCTCGCTGCCGTCCGCCAGCAGCGGCAGCAGCGGCCGCTCTGCCTGCGGAATACCGAGTTCATTGTAATATTTTTTGAGTGTCTTGCGCAGATGGCGTCCGCCCGGGCGGAAAAAATCCCCCGGCTGCCTTGTGCGCAGAATAACATTCCCTTGTATTTTAGCACAATCTGCGCAACAGTTTAAGTCTTTTTTGAAAATTGGTTGATTTTTTAGAAATTCTTCATACTTTACGACCTGAAATTTCACAAAATAACCACCCGGCAGGCGATATGCACCCGGTTCAAAGGGCTGCGGCGGGGCGGGCAGCCTCTGCGCGCCCTCTCCTGTCAGGCAGACAAGCAGTCCGTCACGGAGCTTATAGTTCACCTGCGAGGTCAGCTGAACGCCGCCCTCCCCCTTCAAAACGAGAAAGCGAAGCAGGCTGACATACTTTTCCTCCGCATCGCGCACAGGGCTGACCAGCGCACGGAGCGCTGCGTCCAGCACCGGTCCCTCTGCACGGCGCAGGGTGGCCGCATCATAGCCGCCCGGCACAGCAGCCGCCTGCAAAAGCGCGGCGGCCTCCGCCGTAAGCCACTCGTCCATGGCGCGCATCTGGCGGCAGAGCCGGGCAATGCTGCGTTCGGCTGCCGGGTTTGCGTATTGCAGCGCCGGGATGGCATCGTGGCGGATGCGGTTGCGGGCATAAACATCCTCGGCGTTTGTCTCGTCCTGTATGTAGTGTTGCCCCAGCGCGGCGCAGTATGCCTCGGTATCAGCACGGGTCAGGCAGAGCATCGGCCGCACATAGCAGCCGCGGCGCGGCGGTATGCCCGCCAGCCCGTGGAGACCCGTTCCCCGCGCCAGTCGGAACAGCACCGTTTCCGCCTGATCGGACATTGTATGCGCGGTGGCAATGACAGCCTCCTGCCGGGTGGCCAGTTCATCAAACCAGCCGTAGCGCAGCCCGCGCGCCCAGTCCTCACTGGGGTGGGGCGGGATTTCGATTCCTTCCTGCGCAGCATCATATAAGAACAGCTCAACGCCGTTTTGGCGGCAGAAATCCGCCACAAAATCCGCATCGCGCGCGGCTGCCGCGCCCCTTATGCCGTGGTTGACATGGGTAGCCTGCACCTCGATTTCAAGTGTGCGGCGGTGGCGCAGCAAAAAAAGCAACAAAGCCATTGAGTCTGCCCCACCGGAGCAGGCAGCAATGACTCTGTCGCCAGACTTGAACAGACCCTGTCGGCGGCAGTCCGCCAAAAGAGTCTCCTCCATACGCTGTACTGTTTTTTCCGCGTCAGAATTCATGGCTCACATCCAGATTGCTGAACCGCGTGTGGGCGCCGTCCCAGCCAAGGCGGACAACGCTTGTCTCACCGTGGCGGTTTTTGGCGACAATGCACTCGGCCTCATTCTCGTTGGCCTGACTGTCCTCCCCATTCTGGGAGTTATAGTAGGCTGCACGGTAGAGGAACAGCACGATATCGGCATCCTGCTCGATCGAGCCGGAGTCGCGCAGGTCAGACAGCTGGGGGCGGTGGTCAGACCGGCCCGCCGTCTTTTCCGCTGCACGGGACAGCTGCGAAAGCGCAATGACCGGAACATTCAGCTCCTTGGCCATGATCTTCAGGTTTCGGGTAATGTCACTGATCTCCTGCACGCGGCTCTCGGTGCGCTTGGCGCTCTGCATCAGCTGCAGATAGTCAATGATGACCAGTCCGATTTTTTCCTTTTTGGGGTCCTGATTGATCGTGCGGATCTTCGCCTTGATCTCCGGCACCGAAATACCGGAGGAATCGTCCATATAAATAGGGGCGTTGTAGAGCAGCGAGGTTGCCTGTGCAAAGTCGTTCCAGTCGGAGTTGTTCAAACGGCCGGTGCGGAACGCCTGACTGTCGATATTGGCCGTGCTGGAAAGGATACGGTCCGTCAGCTGCTCGCAGGTCATCTCCAGACTGAAGATGATCGTGGGGATCTTCTGCTGGCGGGCCACATTCGTTGCAATGTTCAGCGCAAACGAGGTTTTGCCCATACCGGGGCGGGCGGCCAGAATGATCAGATCGGACCGACCCAGACCGGTCAGCACGGTATCCAGATAGTTAAAGCCCGTCGGGATGCCGGCAAACTTATCGCGGTCGGCACCGCTGAGCTTCTGCATCGTGTCGATGACCTCGAGAATGGACTCGCGGATGGTCTTGACGCCGGTCTTGTCGCGGCCGGAGCGGATGTCATAGATCTTCTGCTCGGCACTTTCCAGCAGCAGATCGGCGTCCTCGCCGGAGGCTGTCTCGCTCAGGATACCGCGGGCCGCATCAATCAGGCGGCGGGCCTGATACTTCTCCTTGACGATCTTGAAGTAGGAATCGACATTGGAGATGGCGGGCACCGTCTCGGCAATGCGGGTGATGTAGACCTTGGCGTCATCGGCGCTGGCAAAGGTCCCGCCGTTGGCAAGGGCGTTGACCAGCGTGATGACATCGACCGCCTCACTCTCGGTATAAAGCGCGCGCATCGTCTCATAGACGGCACGGTTCTGGTCCGAGTAGAACATCTCGGGCTCCATGTCAGTGATCAGGCGGTTCAGCACCGTCTCATCCATCAGCGCGGCGCCCAGCACGCTCTGCTCGGCCTGCATATTGTAGGGCATCTGGATGCCCAGACTGGACAGGCTTACTTCCTCATTTTTCGGCATGGCGGACATCCTCTCCCTTCCTGCAAAGTAATTACAGCTCCTCGACCTTCAGCTTGAAGGGAGCGACAACACCGGCGTACAGACGCACCGAGGCATCGTAGCTGCCGAACTCCTTGATGGCGGAGGGCAGCTCGACCTTCTTCTTGTCGATCTCGGTGCCGGTCAGGGCCGTCAGCAGGTCTGCGACCTCCTTGCCGGTGACCTTGCCGTACAGCTTGCCGGACGCACCGCCCTTGACCTTGGCGGTAACGGTCTGGCCCTTGATCTTTGCGGCAAGGGCCTCGGCGGCAGCGCGGGCCTCGGCCTCGTGGTGGGCCTTGGCCTCGCTCTTGGTGCGGGCCTGATTCAGGGCAGCGGCATCTGCGGGGGCTGCCAGATTGCGCGGGAACAGAAAGTTGCGGGCGTAGCCGTCCGAAACTTCATGGATCTCATCTTTCTTGCCAATGCTCTTGACGTCCTGCTTGAGAATGATCTTCATAAGGATTTCCCTCCCGAATTTATATCCCGGTTACCGTGCGGTATTTTCCTTTTGCGCCGCGCGGTACAGGTCAATTTGTTCACGGATGCGTTGTTCCGCATCCTCCAGCGTGCAGTTCTGCAGCTGGGCGCCCGCCATCATCAGATGACCGCCGCCGCCCAAGGGCTCCAGAATGACCTGCACATTCAGCGCGCCCATACTGCGCGCAGAGATATTGACGCCGCCGTTTTTGGCGACTGCTACAAAGCTGGCGTCCACACCGTTGATGGTCAGCAGATCGTTGGCCGCCATCGGCAGCACAACATTCATACCCGCATCCAGCTCATCAGAAAGGGCTATCGCGCAGCCCTTGTATATGTAGGCCCCCTCCACGATATGGGCGCGGGCCTCATACTCCTCCTTCGAGGTGTTGAAAAGCAGCTTGGTGTCGGCAGTCTGGGCGCCGCGGCTGCGCAGCCATGCGGCAGCCTCAAAGGTGCGCACACCCACATGCAGCGCAAAGCTGCGTGTGTCGAGCATAATGCCTGCCAACAATGCGTTGGCCTCCAGCGGGGTTATGTTATTCTCCTTGGGCATGAACTGCAGCAGCTCACACACAAGCTCACTGGCGCTGGATGCATAGGGCTCATGGTAGAGCAGCAGCGGGTTGTCGATATGGCCCACCGCCATACGGTGATGGTCGATGACAACGACGCGGCTGCATTTTTCGTAAATTTTCTGGCTTTCAAGCAGGCGCTTCTGGTAGGTGTCCACCACGATGAGCAGTGTGTTGGGTGTGATGACATCCAGCGTCTGATCCGGGGCTATAAAATCATGCCCCTCCCCTGCATTGATCACGGCTTTAAGCAGCGGTGCTGCCAGTGTAGCCTCGCTATTGACGGCAATGACCGCCGGGACGCCGCACATCTTGCAGATGCGCAGAACGCCGATGGCTGAGCCGATCGCGTCCAGATCGGACATGCGATGCCCCATGATGATCACGCTGTCGCTGCGGCGGATCAGGTCGCACAATGCATTGGCTATGATACGGCTGCGGACATGGCTGCGTTTCTCCACACCGTGGGAAATGCCGCCGTAAAATTCAAAGCCGTCCACCGTTTTGACAGCCGCCTGATCGCCGCCGCGGCCGAGGGCGATGTCAATGCTCTCCCGCGCCATCTGGTGACATTCCTGCAGCGTTTTGCCGCCGTGGCCGACACCGATGGAAAGGGTCGTAAGCCCGCCGGGGTGCAGCGCGCGCACCCTGTCCAGAATGTCAAACCGTCCCTCCAGCATCCAGCGGACATCGCGTTCCTCGACCACCGCAATATAGCGGCTGTTTGAAACACGGCGCAAAAAGCCGGTGCTGCGGCCGATATACTCCTCCAACAGGCTGTTGATGGACTCCAGCTCCTTGGCCTGCTCGCTGTCCTTCATATCGTCAAACAGCTCGTCATAGCTGTCAATGACGATAATCAGGCAGGCAGGGCGGCTCTCATTATACTCATCCAGTGTTTCCTTGTAAAAGGTATCATCGATCAGATACACAAGGCTGGCACCGCGGCTGCCCTTGGCAGCGGCGGAGTAGGCCGTAAAGCGCCGTTCCCCCACCGTAAGATCCTGCCCGTGCGGGCGGGAGCAGACGGCCAGATCCAGCTCCGGCAGAACGCGATCCACCGGGCGGGTCACGGCGTCACAGTCGCCGAGGACCTGCTCTCTGAAGTGGCCGTTGTACCACAGGATACGCCCGTCATTCACAAGCACGGTGGCAATGGGCAGGTTGGTCAGACTGTACTGGATGCGGCTGTTCTCAAAGTCTGTGCTGCAGAGCTGCTTTGCCAGAAAGGCGCGCAGACGGCGGCGCTGATAAAGCACCACGCACAGCGCAATGAGGATCAGCACCGCAGGGATCGCCAGCAGCTGCGGCTTGACCAGTGCCACCGGCACAACCATGACGGCAACCGCTGCAAGCAACAGCAGCATGACGGCGGCCATATCCAGACCATCCTTGTGTTTCATCGTACACTCCCCTGTTCTATCAGGAAAAAGCATTTAGTCCATGCCGCACGATTTCAAGTGCCGCATCCGCAGAGCGGTGCTTAGCGGCAGGCGTAAATCGTGCGGGGTTGCCTTTACACTTCCAGCAGAATCGGCAGGATCATCGGGCTGCGCTTGGTGCGGCGGTAAATATAGCTGGAGAGCGATTCCCGCACACGAGCCTTTACGCTGGCCCAGTCATGCATATTGTCGGCGAGGCTGCGATCAAGAGCCATCTCGACCTGCGTGCGGGCCCCCTCCATCAGTTCCTCGCTCTCGCGCACATAGACAAAGCCGCGGCTGACGAGATCAGGGCCGGACAGCACCTGACCGTTGCTGCCGTCGATGGCGGCCGTCACGATGATGATGCCGTCCTCCGACAGATGGTGGCGGTCCCGCAGGACCACATTGCCGACATCGCCGACACCGTAGCCGTCCACCATCACAGCGCCCGCCGTGACGGTATTTTCAACGGTCATGCCGTCCGCAGAGATGCGGATATTCTGGCCGTTCTCAGCAATATAGATATTCTGCTTGGGGATATAGCCCAGATGCTCCGCCGTCTCGGCATGGCGCTTGAGCTGCTTGAACTCACCGTGTACCGGCAGGAAGAACTGCGGATGCGCCAGCGTCAGCATAAGCTTCTGCTCCTCCTGACAGGCGTGGCCGGATACATGGGTGTCATACATGTTTTCGTAGATGACCTCGGCACCCAGCGTCAGCAGGCCGTTGACGACCTTCGTGACGGTCTTTTCATTGCCGGGGATGGGCCGGGCCGAGATGATGATGAAATCATTGGGGCCGACGCGCACCTGACGGTGGCTGGCCTGCGCCATGCGGGACAGCGCGCTCAGCGGCTCACCCTGACTGCCGGTGGTGATGAGAACGACCTTCTCCGGCGGGTACTTGTTGATCTCGTCGATCGTGATAAGCACATTGTCCGGGGCGTGCAGGTAGCCCAGCTCCTTCGCCATCTCGGTGTTGGAGACCATGCTGCGGCCGCTGACGGCCACCTTGCGGCCAGACTCAATGGCCAGATCAATGATCTGCTGCACACGGTAGATGTTGGAGGCAAAGGTTGCCACGATGATGCGGCGCTTGCCTGCCTTGGCAAACAGGCGGCGAACCCCTTCCGCAACCGTCTGCTCGGTCGCGGTAAAGCCGGGGCGCTCTGCGTTGGTGGAATCCGCCAGCAGCGCCAGCACGCCCCTGCGGCCGTACTCGGCAATGGTGGGCAGGTCGGTGACGGCGTCACCGGACAGCGGCGTATAATCGACCTTGAAGTCACCGGTATGGATGACCACGCCGGCCGGGCAGTCGATGGCAAAGGCCAGCGAATCCGGGATGGAGTGGTTCACATGGATGGGTTCCACGGTAAAGCAGCCCAGCGTGACCTTCTGGCGGGGGCGAATCTCATGGAAGATGGCGCTGGACGCCAGACCATGCTCCTCCAGCTTATTTTTGATCAGGCCGATGGTCAGCTTGGCGGCGTAGATCGGCACATTGAATTTTTTGAGCAGGTACGGCAGACTGCCGATGTGATCCTCATGGCCGTGGGTAATGAACAGGCCCTTGATGCGGTCCTTATTCTCCAGCACATAGGTGAAATCCGGAATGACCAGATCAACGCCGAACATATCAGCATCGGGGAAAACAAGGCCGCAGTCCACCAGGATCATATCCCCCTGGCATTCATACAGCGTAATGTTTTTGCCAACCTCGCCGAGGCCGCCCAGCGGGCAGATGTGCATGGGAGTAGCCGGGGTCATCTCATAGTGCTCCGGCGCACGCTGCGGGCGGCGGCCGCGGCGCTGGGGGCGCGGGGCGGTATTCTGCCCGGCGGCAGCGTTCTGGCCGCTCTGGCGCGGGCGGCGGGGCCGCGGTGCCGGGATGTTCTGCACGGCGGCCTGTTCTGCGGCGGCGGGGGCTGCTGCGCGCGGCTTGCGGGTGCGCGGCTTATGCTGCACGGGGGCAGCGGCATTCTCGCCCTGCGGCTTGGGTGCACGGGGACGGCGCTGCTGCGGCGCACGGCCGGTATTCTGGCCAGCCTGAACAGGCTGGGTGTTATTTCTGCGTTTCGGCTTAAACTCTTCCATCGAAAACCTCCGAATCATCGTATTTCCGGGCTGATACCTGCCTACTGCAGATACCGAACTCCCTGTCAAACGGTTGCGATTTATGTATTTTTCAGAGCGATTACACTCCTATGCCTATGAGATGGGCGCGGAAAGCCCGCCTGAAAAGACGCGGCCAGGCCCGATAAAACACACACATTGCAATTACATCTTATTATAATCAGAATCGGCGTCCATGTCAAATCCCTTGCCATATGATTTCAAAGTGGGTATAATAGAATATTATAGACAGAAATTCGGAGTGCAACACATGAAGCAGATTGAAATTTATACGGACGGCGCCTGCAGCGGCAACCCCGGGCCGGGCGGCTGGGGGGCGATCCTGCGGTTTCGCACGGCGCAGAAGGTGTATGAGAAGGAGCTTTCCGGCGGGGAGGCAAACACGACCAACAACCGCATGGAGATGACAGCCCTGCTGGAGGCGCTGCGCCAGCTCAAGGAGCCCTGCGCCATCGACCTGTACAGCGACAGCAAATATGTCATCGACAGCCTGCAGAAGGGCTGGGCCAAGGGCTGGCGCGCACGCGGGTGGAAAAAGGCTGACAAATCCCCTGCTTTGAACCCGGACCTGTGGGCCCCGCTGCTGACCGAGAGCGAAAAGCATGAGATCACCTACCACTGGCTGAAGGGCCACGCAGGCCACCCCGAAAACGAGCGCTGCGACCGGATGGCCGTGGAACAGAGCAAAAAATACGGCGGGCGTCAGGCCTGAGTATTTACTGTAAGGAGAAACAGCATGGATGGATTCAACACTTTTGAAAAGCAGGATAAGGTCCTGCTGGGTCTGAACAGCGGCCGCGATGCCGCCGCTGCGCTGCGTATTTTGCAGCAGCAGGGCTTTGCCGTGCAGACCTTTACCGCAGAAAATGCAGTCACCCCCGCCGAGTTGCTGCGCCTGCTGGCAGACAAGGCTGCCGAGCTGGACTGTGCGTTCATCGCCACCGGCCACTATGCGCGGATTGAGGTGGACGGCGAGGGGCTGTCCCGTGTGCTGGCTGCTGAGGATGCAGAGGCCGACCAGAGCGCGGTGCTGGCCGACCTGCCGCAGGAGATACTGGCCATGCTCGTCCTGCCGCTGGGGGATTTCACCAAAGCGGATGTGGAGGAGATGCTTGCAGAAGCAGCGGAATAATGAAAGAGCGCCTGTGCGGATTTTGAAGCCGCACAGGCGCTTTGCTTTTGGGGTTCGCTTTTTCCGCAGGGCCTTGTGTATGTCTGCGGGTCACAGCTTTCTGATGGGGTGGCGTATCACGGTTTTCAGCTTATCCGGGGCTGTTTTGCGCACATCGGAGAGGTAGATCTCATGGTGGAGGCGTGTCTGTGTCAAGTCATTGGTGTAACCGTTGGCTGCCAAAAAAGCATCCATGGCCGCAACCGTCTCCGGCTCCTTGTCGTAGGGGCCGATGTGCATGCACTGCACGCACAGTCCCTCCTCAACAGTCAGAAATTCAACTGTGGAGAAGTCCTGTTTCTTTTTGATTGTTGCCTCCCGCACAGCCCAGTCAAAATCCGCCTTTGTCACAAAGTCCGGCAGACGGATAACGGATACCCACACAAAGCGCTCCTTATGCGCGTAATCTATGGCATCCGCGGCGTCCGCACCCTCCTGCTGCCAGAAGCCCTCAAGCGGCGGGACAACATAATCAAAGTATCCCTCGATACGGTGGTCGCCCTTTTTGCTCATCTTGATGGTATAGGCAACGCCGTACAACAGGCCAATGGCCTGCTGATACGCGCCGTTCTCCTCATTCGGGTCACCCTTGCCGCGCACGGCAAGGTAGTTCATCGGCGGCACCGTAACAAGCGCCGGTTTTGTTTTGGGCAGGTAAAACTCTTTGTATTCCTTCTTGAAATCAAAGGACATATGCAGCCTCCTTATTTCTTCTTTTTATGCTTCGGCCAGGGCCACCATTTGCCTTCTTTTTCGTGCATCCAGTGGGCTAAGGGATAGAACAGCAGTGCCAGACCGCCGAGCAGGATCAGGATAAAGAGCCAGTTTGCAAAGGTGAAAATGACATCCAGCGCAGCCAGTGCCGCCAGAAAAAAGCCGGCGTACATCATGAACTGCCCGTTGTGTACAACATAGCCGTTCCAGTTTTCGGGGCGTATCTCCTCACGGCCCTGATCCCCCCAGACGCGGGGATTCTTCATCGTGGAATAGCCGTAAAAGGCCAACACCATGCCGATGACAAACAAAAACTCAAACAAGGGTATTGCCTCCCGATATTATTTTTTGAAGAAAGGGCTGAAATCGAAGGTTGCGAAGTAATCCGCCGGTGTTTCGGCACGGCGGATAAGCTGGTGGGAGCCGTCCTCCTTCAGCAGAACCTCGGCGCTGCGCAGCTTGCCGTTGTAGTTGTAGCCCATCGAGAAGCCGTGAGCACCGGTGTCGTGGATATAAATGACATCCCCGATCTCGGTCTCGGGCAGCATGCGGTCGATGGCAAACTTATCATTGTTCTCGCACAGGCCGCCGGTCACATCGTACTTATGGTCGCAGGGGGCGTCCTCCTTGCCCAGCACGGTGATGTGGTGGTAGGCGCCGTACATGGCCGGGCGCATCAGATTGGCAGCGCAGGCATCCACGCCGATGTACTCCTTATAGATATGCTTCTGATGCAGCACGGTCGTGACAAGCGCACCGTAGGGTGCCAGCATAAAGCGGCCCATCTCGGTGAAAATTGCTACATCGCCCATACCGGCGGGAACCAGAATTTCCTCAAACTTTTTGCGGACACCTTCGCCGATGGCTGCAATGTCGTTGCTGCGCTGGTCGGGGCGGTAGGCGATGCCCACACCGCCCGACAGGTTGATGAACTTGATCTTGGCGCCGGTGCGCTTATGCAGGCGGACAGCCAGCTCAAACAGGACACCGGCCAGCTTGGGGTAATAGTCATCGGTGACGGTGTTGCTGGCCAGGAAGGAGTGGATACCGAACTCCTCGGCACCGGCAGCCATCAGTTTGGTGTATGCCTCGGCCATCTGGTCCTCGCTCATGCCGTACTTGGCATCGCCGGGGTTGTCCATGATACCGTTGCCCAACTCAAACACACCGCCCGGATTGTAGCGGCAGCATACGGTCTTGGGGACACCGGCCACCTTCTCAAGAAATTCGACATGGGTCAGATCATCCAGATTGATGTACGCACCGAGGTCGTAGGCCTTCTTCATATCCTGCGCCGGGGTGTCGTTGGAGGAAAACATAATGTCACTGCCCCGGAAGCCGCAGGCCTCGCTCATCAGCAGCTCCGTATAGCTGGAGCAGTCAACACCGCAGCCCTCCTCCTGCAGGATCTTGAGCAGGTAAGGGTTCGGCGTGGCCTTTACGGCGAAATATTCTTTAAAGCCCTTGTTCCAGCTGAACGCAGCGTTGACCCTGCGGGCATTTTCCCGGATGCCCTTCTCGTCATAGAGGTGGAACGGGGTGGGAATATCGGCGGCGATCTCTTTCGCCTGTGCAAGCGTGATAAACGGCACTTTCTTCGTCATGGTACACTTTCCTTTCCCTCAGTATACTTTCAAAGATGCTTCTATTATATACGCTTTGCCGACCGACAGCAATAGGCAATGCAAAAACAGACACACTGTAAAATGCAAAAAGGGCCGCCCCTTAGCGGGACGGCCCCAAACATTATAAAATCGGCTCCGCGTGGTCGCCCTGTATATGCAGCTTGGCAGCCAGCAGACGGTTGTCCAGCTGGCGGCAGGTCCATATATACGCGGGATAGAGGAATACGCAGGCAGCAATCCACGCGGCCGGGTTGGACAGCTCGGCACCGAAGTAGCCCAGCACCGGCACCAACGCAATAGCCACCACCGTGCGGGCCACCATCTCAGCCACACCGGCCATCATGGCAAGCGTTGAGAAGCCGAGCCCCTGAATGGTGTAGCGCCAGACGATCAATGCCCCCAGCGGCACGAAGAATACGCTGTTCCAGAACAGATACTCGCGCCCCATGGCCACAATGTCGACTTCCTTGGCAGTGTCCAGAAACAGCCCCATGATCTGCACATCGGTAAAATGCAGGACGAAAGCCGATGCCACACCGTAAATCAAAATAATGAGCATTGCGCTGTTGACGCCCTGCCGCACACGATCCATCCGGGATGCGCCGAGGTTTTGCCCTGCGTAGGTTGCCATGGCCGTGCCGACGCTCTCCATCGGAACGGTCAGCAGACTCTGGGTCTTGCCTGCTGCGGTGACGGCGGCAACGGCGGTGCTGCCCAGCACATTGACCGCCCACTGCATGATGACGCTGCCAATGGCCGTGATACTGCACTGCAGACCCATGGGTATACCGATGCCCAGCAGACGGGCGCAGGCCTTTTTGCTGTAGGCAAAGTCAGATTTCTGCATCTTCAGCACATCAAATTTACGGCTCAGATAGATAAAGCTCAGCACACCGGAAATGACCTGCGAGATGTCAGTGGCCAGCGCCGCCCCCAGAACACCCATCTGAAACGGGATGATGAACAAAAGGTCGAGCCCGATGTTGAGCGCACTGGTCAGGATCAGAAAGTAGAGCGGCGTTTTGCTGTCGCCCAGTGCGCGCATGATGGCCGCCACCATGTTGTACAAAAAGATGAACGGGATTCCCGCAAAGATCCAGCCGATATAGATGACAGCACCGTCAAGGATGTCCTCGGGCGTCTGCATCAGCTGCATCATGGGGCGCGTCAGCGCCACGGTCATCACGGTCAGCACCACGCTGCCCGCAATGCAAAGCCACGCGGCGTTGGCCACATGGCGGCGCAGATCACTGTAATCCCGCGCGCCGAACAGCTGCGCGATGGGGATCGCAAAGCCGTTGCACACACCGATGACAAAGCCCAGAATCAGATAGTTGACCGACCCGGTCGCGCCGACCGAGGCCAGCGCACTGACACCGCAGAAGCGGCCGACAATGATAGTGTCCGCCAGCGCATAAAACTGCTGGAACAGGTTGCCCAGCACCAGCGGCAGCGTAAACATCAGAATAACTTTGAGCGGACTGCCGCTCGTGAGGTCTTTCGTCATAATTTTCCCTTACCCTACTGTACGGGCAGCGCTGCATATCCCCGGTAGATTGGGAGCTGTGCGGCACTGCCTATGCAAAATTTCGTGCGGCTTGTATTATAGCACGCACAGACACAAATGCAAGAGGGCTGACCACACAAATTTTGCGGTCTTTGGGGCAAATAAGCCTAAAGCCTTCCCCTTCGGGGGAAGGTGGCCCCGCAGGGCCGGATGAGGGGCAAGTCTGCGCAATCGCTCATAAGCGGGTGTCATAAGCAGGTACCGCCCTCATCTGTCAGCGGGCGGGGCCGCTGACAGCTTCCCCCTCGGGGGAAGCCTCTCTGCCCCAGAACCGTTCCAGCTCCGCTGTCAGCGCCTGCGCCGAGTCCACCGTTTTCAGATGCTCCCAGTGCGGCGGCATCAGCCGGCGGGTATCGGGTGCGGCAAAGCGGTCGTCAATGAGCAGGACAACGCCCCGGTCCTGCGGTGTGCGGATGACCCGCCCGGCAGCCTGCAGGACCTTGTTCATGCCGGGATAGCGGTAGGCGTAGTCAAAGCCGGTGCCGCGGGTCTTTTCAAAATAGTCCCGCAGCTGCTCCTGTCGTGGGCCGATCTGCGGCAGACCGGGGCTGACGATAGCCGCGCCGATCAGGCTCTCCCCTGTCAGGTCCACGCCCTCGCCGAATACGCCGCCCAGCACGGCAAAGCCCAGCAGCGCCTCCTCGCCCTGCTCTCTAAAGCGTTCCAGAAACGCTGCACGCTGTGCTTCGTCCATGGCGCTCTCCTGACTGAGAATCGGCATATCGGGATAGCGGGCTGTGAAATCCTCCCGCACCTGCTGCAGATAGCTGTAGCTGGGGAAAAACGCCAGATAATGCCCACGCCGCGCCCCCGCCATGACCGCCAGCAGGTCGGACACTCCGGCAATGCTGTCCTCTCGGTCCTTGTAGCGAGTGCTGACATGACGCGCACACCACAGCCCCAGATTGCCGGGGTCAAACGGGCTGCGCAGTGCCACAGCCCGGGCGTCCGGCAGGCCGCAGAGATCTTTATAGTAGCCAGCCGGGGCCAGCGTGGCACTGAACAGCACCGCAGCGCGCCCCTTGGCAAAATCCGCCGCCAAAAAATCGCTTGGGTCCAGACAGAGCATGGCGGCGCGGACCTCACTGCCGTGTGCGGACACCTGCAGCACAAAGTGGTCGTCAAAGGTGTCTGCCACACGCAGCCATGCCCGGATGTCAAAGTAGAGCTGCAGCAGCGCCTCATGCGTTTCATCCGGGTCACGATGCTCATCAAGCCAGATTTCCAGCGGCTCACAGAGCTTCGTGAGGGCGCGGTCCAGTGCTTCTGCCCGGTTTTCTTCAAAAAAGGTTCTGCCAAAGCGGCTGTCGCCGGGCGTTTCCTCACAGCGGTGCCGCCACTCGATAAAGAGATTGTTGACCTTCGTCAGAGCGTTTTTCAGGCTGCTTTTCCCCTTGCCGAGCCTCTTTTTGGCATCGTAGAAGGCGCTTTTTGTCAGCGCCGCGCTGTGCATATCGCGGGCTCGGCCGGGCAGGTTGTGCGCCTCATCCAGCAGGAAGATATAATCGCCCGCCGTATCAAAAAAGCGGACGAGATGCACGACCGGGTCAAACAGGTAGTTGTAATCGCCCACGACCACATCACACCAGAGACTAAGGTCCAGCCCCAGCTCAAACGGGCATACCTTGTGGCGGCGGGCCAGCGCCTGCAGAGCCTCGGCAGTCAGGGCGTGGGTGTCCAGACCATCCCACAGTGCCTGTTTTACTCGGTCATAGTAGCCGTTGGCATAGGGGCACGCCTCCGGCGTACACTCACGGTGCTCCTGCAGGCAGATCTTGTCCTTGGCGGTCAGGGTGACGCTGCGCAGCTTGAGTGCCGCGTCGGCTGTGCGCAGCAGCGCGAGGGCGTTTTCTGCCGCTACCCGGGTCGTGCCGCGCGCCGTCAGGTAGAACACCGGCCCGCCCTCTCCCACCGCCTTCAGCGCAGGGAAAAGCACGCTCATCGTCTTGCCGATGCCGGTGGGGGCCTGACAGAGCAGGTGCCCGCCCTCGGTACAGGTCTTGTACACCGCGCCGATCATAGCCCGCTGCCCGGGCCGGTAGCTGTCAAAGGGAAAGCGGAGCGCATCCAGCGAGGCCCGGCTCAGCTGCTGCCATTCGGCGGCGCGCTTGGCCCAGGGGGCATACCGGGTCAGCAGGTCGGTGACGATGGCGTCCAAGGCGTCCGCTGTATAGTCGTGGCTAAAGCGAAATTCCAGCTCCTCATCCACCTGATAGTAGGTCAGCCGTACCCGCATGGCGGATAGTCCCTGCTGCGCGGCATAGAGGGCTGCATAGATCTGTGCCTGCGCCCAATGCTCCGGGCTCTGCTCGCCGGTGATAAGCTCCGGCGGCAGCGTTGTGGTCTTGATCTCGTCGATCGTTGTCATGCCGTCCGTATCGGTAAAGATGCCATCGGCACGCCCCTCAAGCGTGTAGCAAACACCGGCACAGCTGCGCTGCTGCCTGAGGGCGACCTCCGCCTGATAGTCTGGGAACTCCTTGACAGCGGCCCGCTGCAGCTTGCGGTGCAGGCGCGCGCCCTCAAGGGCACGGTCAAAGCCGGTAAAGCGGCTGTCGATGCTGCCGGTGCGCAATAAAAATTCCACCAGACGCCGTATGGGCAGCGTCAGTGCCAGTGTCTCAGGCTCCATGCTGCTTTCCTCCTTGCATCGGGTGGTATACTGGTTTTAATAGGTATGCTCACAGACCTGTGCGATTTTTTCCCGCAGGCTGACAAAATCGCCGAACACTGCAGGCTTGTTGACCGGATAGCGCAGCAGCGCCGCAGGGTGGTAGGTTGCCATAAATAGGGTGCCCTGCTTTTCGTAAAATCTGCCGTGATCGCGGGAGATTGAAAAGGCCGGGTCCATCATCTGCTGTGCAGCCACGCGGCCCAGACACACAACGATCTTGGGGCGTATCAGCTGGAACTGCTGGCGCAGCCACGGCATACAGGCGGCAGACTCCTCCGGCAGCGGGTCACGGTTCTGCGGCGGGCGGCATTTTATAATGTTGGCGATATAGACATTTTTCTCCCGACTCAGGTCAACTGCCTCCAGATAATGGTCGAGCAGCTGACCGCTGCGCCCTACAAAGGGCTGCCCCTGCTCGTCCTCACTGGCGCCGGGGCCTTCACCCACAAACATGACCTCTGCTGTGGGGACCCCCTGCCCGAACACGACATGTGTGCGGGTGTCGCACAATGCGCAGCGGCGGCAGTTCAGACATTCATTCTGCAATGCTTGCAAATCCATCTATAACACCTCACGGTTAAACGGCGCAGTGTGCGCCTATACTGTATAAAAACGAAGAGGGGGCTTAGCAGTGAGCTGGGGATATGGGGTATTTTTGCGGTCGCTCTGCCTTGCGGCGGGGTATCTGTTCGGCTGTTTCCTTACGGCAGAGGTGGTGGCCCGCTGCACAGCCGGGGAAAGCGCACGGGAGATTGGCAGCGGAAATCCGGGCATGGCCAACATCATGACCCATTTGGGTAAGCGCGCCGGTCTGCTGGTGCTGGCCGGTGATGTGCTGAAAACCGCCGCTGCCTGCTGGTTCTGCTGGCAGCTTGCACCGGAGCTGCACCTCACGGCCCTGCTGTACGGCGGGTTCGGTGCGGTGCTGGGGCACAACTGGCCCTTCTGGAACCATGGGCACGGCGGCAAGGGCGTGGCTGTGACCTGTGCATGGCTGATGCTGTATCTGCCCGTCACAGGGGTGCTGTGCTGCCTTGCGGGCGGCATTGCGGTACTGCTGACCGGTTACCTGCCGCTTGGCGCCGTGTTGATTGCCGCGCTGGCCGTGCCGGTAGGCTGGCTGCAGTACGGCGGCGAAGCCGGCGCGATCCTGCTGCTCAGCGCTGCTATCATGCTGGCCCGGCATTGGTCGGGCCTTGTGCGGGTGTACCGCGGCGAGGAGCCGCAGTTTTTCCGCCCAAAGTACTGATACTATCATACCACCCCCTGTGCCGAATTGCAACGCCGGAGAAAAAACAGCGAAGAAAAGCATCTTTTGCATGCGCTGTAAAACAAGCGGAAATAAATGCAAAAACTTTCAAAAAAAGTGTTGACATTTGTTCCGCAAGCCGCTATAATAGACAGCGTTGCAGCTGCCACGGCAGCGCACAAAGCTGGGTATGGCCCGGTAGTTCAGTTGGTTAGAACGCTAGCCTGTCACGCTAGAG